>Ga0247727_10003426_pt1 | contig 35081 bp, 33 predicted proteins | sample WisWelCaveWW1625_FD_202498 | JGI IMG/M metagenome (GOLD analysis project Ga0247727, IMG submission 202498) | Biofilm microbial communities from Wishing Well Cave, Virginia, United States - WW16-25 | ecosystem: Environmental > Aquatic > Deep subsurface > Groundwater > Cave microbial mat | place...
GAGCTATGGGATCGACGTGCAGCGCCAGCGCGGGACGCTCGGCGCGACGCCCGACGCCGACGCGAGCGTGTTGCTCGTCGACCCGCCGATGGTCGATCGCGGCACTGCAGACCTCCTGCTCGCGTTCGTGCGCAGTGGAGGCCGCCTCGTCACCGGAGGCCCCCAGCCCGACTTCATCGCACTTTTCGACGACGCGCCGCCGACCTGGCAGCGGGCGACACGCGACCGGTGGGACGGTTCCGCGCTCGTCGCCGGCGCGCGCGACGTCCGCACCGGCAACGAGGGCGAGTGGAGCGAACCCGGCGCAAGCATCGCAGTGGTCGGCGACGAACGCAGCGCGCTCGTCGTGGCGCGAACGCTCGGCGCCGGCGAGATCATGTACCTCGCGGACACGACGATCTTCACGAACCAGTTGCTCGCGCAGGCAGACAACGCTGCCTTCACCGTCGGCTTGGTGCGCGACGACGCTCCCGTCGTCTTCCTCGAGGGTGTGCACGGCTTCGAGCAGACGTCTGGGCTCGCCGCGCTTCCGGATCGTTGGAAGCTGGCGATCGCCGGGCTCCTGCTCGCCGGACTGCTGCTCCTGTGGTCACGCGGCACGCGATTCGGGCCGCCCGAGGCCGCCCATCGCGAGTTCGATCCGCCGAGAGCGCGCTACATCGAGGCGCTCGCCGACACGCTCGCCCGCACCGGACCTGCACCACCGGCAACCGACGAGGAGCCCCGATCATGAGAGAGTTGCGAGACCGCGTCGTCAACGAGGTGCGCAAGGTCGTCGTCGGCCAGGAGTACGCCGTCGACGTTCTGCTCGCAGCAGCGTCGGTCGGCGGCCATGTCCTCCTCGAGGGAGTCCCCGGGGTCGCCAAGACGCTGCTCGCCAACGCGTTCGCGCGATCGCTCGGGCTCGAGTTCCGCCGCGTGCAGTTCACCCCCGACATGCTGCCCTCCGACGTCACGGGAACCATGACGCTGCGCGGCGGCGAGCTCGTGTTCCGCCCTGGTCCGGTGTTCACGAACCTGTTGCTCGCGGATGAGATCAACCGGACGCCGCCGAAGACGCAGGCCGCGCTGCTCGAGGCGATGCAGGAACAGCAGGTGACCGTCGACGGTGTCGCGCACCGGCTCCCGGAGCCGTTTCTCGTGCTCGCGACGCAGAACCCGATCGAGCACGAGGGCACCTATCCGCTCCCGGAGGCGCAGCTCGACCGGTTCTTCGCCAAGCTCGACATCGGCTACCCGAGCGCGCCCGATGAAGCACGCATGCTTCGACTGATCCACCGGGGGCTGGCGCCGGTCGCGCTCGAATCTGTCGTGCCGGTCGCGTCGATCGCTGACCTGCTGGCGTCGCGTGGCGATGTCGACGCGACCCGAGTCACCGACGCGGTGATCGACTACACGGTCGCGCTCGTTCGTGCGACGCGCGAGCAGCCGAGTGTGTTGCTCGGCGCGAGCCCGCGTGCCGCCGTGCACCTTCTCGCGGCGGGGCGGTCTGCGGCGAGGCTCGGCGGGCGCGACTTCGTGACGCCCGACGACATCCGCGCGGTCGCGCCCGCGGTGCTCGCCCATCGACTGCTGTTGCGACCCGAGGCCGAGCTCGAGCGGTTCACTCCCGCCGACGCGATCCGCGGGGTGTTGACGACCGTGCCGGTACCCCGTTGAACCCGACCCCGCGCGCCGCGTTGGTGATGGCGATCGTCGCCGTCGCAGCGCTGGCCCTCCCCGCGCCGCCCGTCGTCGTTGTTGCGGCCGTCGCCGCCGCGGCGATCATCGCGGACGCGTGGCTGGCTCGGCGCGAGCCCGGGCTCCGCCGTTCCGTCGCGGCGGTGGCGGCTCGCGGTGTGCGCGCGCCCTTCAGGATCGACGTGCACGGGGTCGATGCCGCGCGCGTGCGGGTTCGTCAACCACGGACCGCCGACGTCGTGTTCGATCCGCCCGAGGGCACCGCGCACATCGCAGGGACGTTCACGGCGATGCGGCGGGGACGTCACCCGTTGGTGGCCGTCGCCGCCCGCCGCACAGGTCCACTCGGCTTGGCGGCATGGAACTTCCGCGGCGACGGTCACGCGACGCTGACCGTCTTCCCTGATGTCGTGCTGGCGCGCAAGCTCGCGACCGCGGTCCGCCGCGGTGCGTTGTTCGAGGGTGGACGTTGGGCCCGCGGGCCGCTCGGCCTCGGCACCGAGTACGAATCAACGCGCGACTATCAGCCGGACGACGACGTCCGCCAGCTCAACTGGGCGGCCACGGCGAGGGTCGGGCGGCCGATGAGCAACCAGTTCAGGGTCGAACAGGACCGCGATGTCGTCGCGCTCGTCGACACCGGCCGGCTCATGGCGGCACCGCTCGGCGATCGCACCCGCCTCGACGCTGCCCTCGACGCCGTCGCAGCGCTCGCGGCCGTGGCCGACGAGGTCGGCGACCGTTGCGGGGTGTTGGCGTTCGACGAGGAGATCCGCCGGCACGTTGCGTCGCGGCGGCGAGGAGCGGACGCCGTGATCGGTGCGGTCTACGACCTCGAACCTCGGCCCGTCGACTCCGACTACGAGCTCGCGTTCCGATCGATTCGTAACACGAAGCGAGCGCTCGTGTGCGTGTTCACCGACCTGTTCGACGAGGGCGCGGCTCGATCGTTGCTCGATGCGGTGCCGGTGTTGACCCGTCGCCACGCGCTGATCATCGTGAGCGCGTCGGACCCCGAGATCGTGCGGTACGCGACTGCCGCGGCCGACGACGCGCGAACCGGATGGGCGCGCGTCGTCGCGACCGACCTGATCACCACGCGACGGCAGGTCGTCGCAGGTCTCGCCGCGACGGGAGCCAGCGTGACCGAGGCCCCGGCGCGCGAGCTTCCGGAGGCGGTCGTGCGGCAGTACCTGCGGTTCAAACAACAGGCGCGTCTCTAGGCCGGTTCCAGCGACATCGCTTCCGTTCGGGGCCGGCCGAGCACCACGACCAACGTCCAGTACAGGGTCCCGACGCTCCCGCCGATCACGAGGGCGGTGGGCATGTCGATCCCTGCCGGTGTCACGAAGCCTTCGATCAAACCGGCGACGACCAGCCATGCGGCCGTCCCGATCATGATCTCCACCGCCGCGCGCGCTTCGCGCTGCAGCGCGGCGAGGCGCGTGAGGGTGCCGGGCGCGACGAACGCCCATCCCATCCGCAAGCCCGCCGCTCCGCCGACGACGATGCACGACAGCTCGAGCACGCCATGCGCGCTGACGAGGGCGAAGAACGGGCGCGTGTTGCCCGCATCGACGGCGAGGCCGCCGACGGCGCCGAGAATGAGACCGTTGTAGCCGAGGAAGAACAGCGTGCCGAGCCCGAGCAGCACACCGGCCCCGAACGCCATGGCGGTGACCCGGATGTTGTTCGTGAAGATCTCGGCGGCGAACTGTGCCTGCTCGTCGACCGCGAGGCCGAGATCGTCGCCCTCGACCCGAGGTTGGGTGATCGACTCGAACTGCGCAGGCGCGACGCCACCCGCGGCGACCGGATCACGCCACGCCCAGTATCCCGCGAGCAACATCGGGACGAGCAGCCCCGCGGCCGCAGCGAGCAGCAAAGCGGGACGTTCTCGTACCCGGCGCCAGTATCCGTGCCGCACCCAGTCGAGCAGCGAGGTGGTTGCGGTACCCCGCGCGTACACGAGCGGACGAGCGCGACCGACGAGCACCTCGAGGCGAGCGACGACCGGCGTCTGTGGGAAGCGGCGGCGCGCGGTCGCGAGATCGGCGACAGCGCTGCGGTATGCGAGCCCGAGGCGCATGACCCCGGCCGAGCCGAGCTTCTGCGGCCGACGGCCAGCCTGATCGCAGAGGTCGCGCAGCTCGTCCCATGCCCGGCTCCGCTCGCGAGCGAAGTCGTCTACGTTCATCGCGTGCCGATCGACGACCACATCGCGATCACGACGCCGGAAGGAGTCCGGCTCGAGCTCGCAGTGGTGGGGGTGGGTTCCCGGTTCGTGGCTCGGCTCCTCGACACGTTGATCCAGGTGGGTCTCATCATCGCGCTCGCGATCGTCGCGGCCGCGCTGTCGGGCGAGAGTGGCTTCGTCACCGCGATCATCTGGGTCCTGTCGACGGCCGTGCTGTTCGCGTACGACATCGTCCTCGAGCTCGCGATGGGCGGCCAGACGCCGGGCAAGCGCGCCGCGGGCATCCGCGTCGTCGATCGGCAAGGGCGCCCCGTCGGGTTCTTGGCCAGCGCGGTGCGCAACATCCTGCGGCTCGTCGACTTCTTGCCGTTCTTCTACGGAGCGGGGCTCGTGGCAATGGTCGCGACCAAGCACAGCCAGCGCCTCGGCGACGTGGCGGCGGGCACGCTCGTCGTCCGGGAGCGCAACACGGCCGAGATCGAGTACCGGGCGCGCGCGGGCCACGCGACACCAAGCGTTCCGCTCGCCGACGTGGCGCATTGGGACGTCGGTGACATCTCCGCGACCGACATCGTCACGATCCGCCACTTCCTGGATCGGCGCGTCTCGTTGCCGCCGGCGATTCGAGGCAAGCTCGCGGCCGAGATGGCCACCGCGCTCACGACCAAGGTCGTCGGCATACCATCCGACCTGCACCCCGAATACGTGCTCGAGGGGATTGTCGTGGCCAAGGAACGTCGATGAGCAGCAGCAGCACCGCCGCCGGTCTGACGAGCGAAATGTGGAGAGGGTCGGTATCGACGATCGATCTGCGTGTCGTGCGCGGTTCCGCCGCGGCGATGGGCGGTGTCGCGATCTTGTGGCCATTCCTGCCGCATCCCCCGCTGTGCCCGCTGCTCGCGATCACGGGTGTGCCATGCCCGCTGTGCGGCGCGACGCGTTCGGTCGTGTCAGCCCTGCGCGGCGACGTCGTGCAGTCGCTGCGCTACTCGCCGATCGGGCTGGTCGTGATCGCATGCGTCATCGCAGCGTTCGTCGCATGGCGCAAGCGCAACGTCGCGATCTCGATGTGGCCCGTCGTCGGGGTCTTGGCGGCGATCTGGCTGTACAACCTCACGCTCAACCCGACGTTCACCTGAGTCAGAGCTCGCGGCGACCTTCCAGGGCGTGGCCGAGCGTCACCTCGTCGGCGAACTCGAGGTCACCGCCTTGGGGAAGCCCGCTCGCGAGCCGCGTGAGACGGACGCCGATCGGCTTGATGAGCCGGGCGAGGTAGCCGGCGGTCGCGTCACCCTCGACGTTCGGATTCGTCGCGAGGATCAACTCCGTGACGCCCTCGTCGGCCAAGCGCTGGAGCAGCTCGCGGATCCGGAGCTGGTCCGGCCCGATCCCTTCGATCGGGCTGATGGCGCCCTGCAAGACGTGGTAACGGCCCTTGAACACGCCGCTGCGCTCGATCGCGACGATGTCGCGTGCTTCCTCGACGACACACACGACCGTGCGATCGCGCGCGTCGTCGGCGCAGAACTGACAGAGTGCCCCATCGGTGACGTTGAAACAGACGGTGCAGAACACCACGCGATCCTTCGCCTCGACGATCGCCGCAGCGAGGCGCTTCGCGTCCTCAGGGGCGATCTTGAGGAGGTGGAACGCGATGCGCTGCGCGGATTTCGGCCCGATGCCGGGCATCCGGTTCAGCTCGTCGATCAGCGCCTGCAACGGTCCCGTGTAGATCGCCACGATCAGCTCGTTCCGCCGCCGAACAGCCCGCCGAGGTCGATGCCGCCCGTCACCCCACCGAGCTGCTCGGCCTGGAGCGCCGCCGCCTGGCGCATCGCATCATGGATCGCCGCGACCACGAGGTCCTCCAGCATCTCGACATCGCCGGGATCGACGACCTCGGGCGCGATCGTGATGCCGACGAGATCGCCGGTACCGCGCACCTGTGCACGGACAAGCCCGCTTCCTGCAACGCCCTCGACGAGCGAACTCGCGAGCGCATCCTGAGCCGCGTTCATCGACGCCTGTACATGCTGGAGTTGCGCGAACAGATCGTCGGGACCGGCGGCCGGATCCGGGGTGAGGTCAGACATCGAGCGCTCCGAAGATCAGCCCCGCGGACGTTCCTCGACGATCTGGGCACCGGGGAACGACTCGAGGAGGCGGGTCGCCGAATCTACCGGTGCGTCGGCGGGCACGGCGTCCACGAGCTCGGCCGGATCGATGTACTCGTCGTGCGGATCGACGGCCGCCGGGGCGGGAGCTCCGGGGTGCTCCCCGTGGCTCACGAACGCGTCCATGGCCTCGAAGTCGTGCTCGACCACCTTGAACTTCGGGGTCGCACCCAGCCGAGCCGTGAGCGCTTGCCGCACGTCGGGAGCTTCATCGCGGAATCGCTTCTTCGACATCTGGGCGCGCGGTCCGCGCGGTACGCCGAACGTGATCGTCCCGCCGTCGACCGCGATCGGCTGCGCGTCCTGGACGGCGGCGCGCACCGGTGCCTTGAGATCGTCGAGCGCCCGACTCCACGCAACGATCACGTCGTCGAGGTCGAGGGCCTGCGCCTGTGGTGTCTCATTCGTCGGCGTCTCGGGGGTCGTCGCCATGGCCGATGATTCGCCGCCGACCGCGGTCGCGTCCGGTCCGCGGGTCGCGCGTGTTGGTTCCGCCTTCGGCGCGCGGCGGCGCACGGCACCGAGCGCGGGCTTTGCGCGATCGGCCGTCGTGGCATCGGCGGTCGTGGCATCGGCGGTCGTGGCATCGACGGCGGGCTCCCCGGCTGGTTCGGCGGCAGGGAACGCCGCATCGACCGCAGCGGGAGCGCCGCGCTCGAGCCGCTGCTCCAATCGTTCGACGCGGTCGAGCAGCGTCTCGATCGGTGTGCGGCTGTCGCGCCGCGCCAATCTGACAACCGCCACCTCGAGCAACAAGCGCGGATCGGGGACGGTCTGTCCGCGGATGTCGACGATCGTCTCGCCGAGCACCTCGATACCGCGGGTGAGGCCGGCAAGCCCGAACGCCTCGGCGAGCTCGGCGAGCACTACGGTGTCGGCGGGAGCGCCGTCGTACGGGACCCGCCCCTTGCCGGCGCTCAGCACGAACGCGTCGCGCAGCGTGCGCAGAAGATCGTCGGCGAGACGGCGAGCATCGTTACCGGCGGCGAACGCGTCGTTCGCTGCGACGAGCGCGCCTGCCGGATCTTCGGCGGCGATCGCCCGCAGGACGCCGGCCAGCCGGTCGAGCTCGGTGGTGCCGAGCATCGCCTGGACCTGCTCGGGGTCGAGCGATCCCTTGCCCAGCGCGAGCGCCTGGTCGAGCAACGACAACGAGTCGCGTCCCGAGCCGGCGGCCTTGCGGACGATCAGGTCGACCGCGTCGGCGTCCGCCTCGATCCCCTCCCGTTGCAGGTTGGTGAGGACGAGCGTCCGGAGCTCGTCGGGTGACAGCAGCCGGAAGTCGAAGTGCTGGGTGCGCGATCGAACCGTCGGCAGCACCTTCTGTGGATCGGTCGTCGCGAGCATGAAGACGACGTGATCCGGCGGTTCCTCGAGCGTCTTCAGCAACGCGTTGGACGCTGCTGCCGTCAGCATGTGGACCTCGTCGATGAGGTACACCTTGCGCCGGCTCGTCGCGCCGAGCCCGAGGTGCACGCTGTTGACGAGGTCGCGCACGTTGTCGACACCGTTGTTGCTCGCCGCATCGAGCTCGAACAGATCGGGGAACGTGATGCCCTCCACGGTGAACGACTTGCAGTTCACGCACTTGCCGCACGGCTCTCCGTCGTCGGAGAGGTCTTCGCAGTTCAGTGCCTTGGCGAACACCCGGGCGGTCGTCGTCTTGCCGGTGCCGCGCGGTCCGCTGAACAGGTATGCATGGCCGACGCTGTCGTTGAGCAGCGCGTGACGCAGCGCCGAGGTGACGTGCTCCTGACCGACGAGCTCGGCGAAGCGCTGCGGGCGATGCTTCCGATAGAGAGACTGCGACGCCACGCGATCACCTTATCGGCGTGTACCGGCCGCATTGCCCGACGCGCCGTCGTCGCGTCGCGGCCCTCCGACGGCCCGCCCAGGCAACCCGGCGGCACCCGGGACGCCCCGCTGAGAGCTGCTTCCTTCCGGACCTGACTCGGTTCGCGAGATCCCGCTGCGCCGGACCCGGGCGGACCATCGCAGGGCCGCGCCCGTCGTGCCGACAGGAACGGCAACCTAGCTGCCCCGACTACCATCGCCCGGCCCCGGAGGGATGCGAGAGCGGCCGAATCGGCACGCTTGGAAAGCGTGTGTGGGGCAACTCACCGTGGGTTCGAATCCCACTCCCTCCGCACCGTTGTGGGTTTGACAACGTCGTACCTGGTCAGATCAGACCGGCTCGGCGGTGTCCGATCGCGCGGAGGCCGTATGCGCCTGTTTCGAACCCTCCGCGGCGTGTCGAGCGTCTGGCGACGCGATCAGTTCTGAGCGCCGTGAGGGCCTTTAGCGGCTTTGGTTGAGGGTCGATGGTCTGGGATGGTGTTGGAGCGGTATTGGGCGGCGCTTGCGCAGGATGCGCGTCGGCCGCATTTCGTCGCGATGTTGTGTATGGGCCCCGTGGCGGCTGTCGCGATCGTCGTGCTGCAGTCGGTCGGTCTGGTGGCGGCGTCGCCGTTTTGGTTGATCCCGGCGATTCTGGTAGTCGGCCAAGCGTTGTCGATGGGGACCGACCTCGCGTGGCAGTTGTCACCGACCAGGCTGCGGCTGCATGTGAGGCTCGGCGCGTCGGCTCTGTCGGTCACGGCGACGATCTATGCGACTGGGTGGGGTCCGGGTCTTGGTGTTGGTCTGTTGCTCGTGGGCCAGGAGGCATTGGCAACCGCTGGGTCGAGGGCTCAGCGTCCGGTGTTGGCCTGGAATCTTTCGGGTTTGGCTGTTGGCGAGACGCTGTTGGCGTTGGGTTGGGCACCCTCGTTGCTGCCGGTGCCGGAGGTGCACGGGCTGGCGATCCTGATGGCGATCGGCATCGCGTTCTCGTACCGGTCGCTCGCGACCGCGCTGGTCGAAAAGGAACAGGGGGCCGCGCTGATCGAGAGTCGCGAACGACGGTTCCGTTCGCTTGTGCAGAGTTCTCACGACCTGGTGTTCGTCGTCGACGCGGCCAGGTCGATGACCTATGTCAGTCCATCCTGTGTCGAGATTCTCGGATATGAACCCATAGCCTTGCTGGGTCCTGGGGCAGGCAGGTTGGTTCACGACGACGACATCGACGCGTTACGCGCGGTGGTCGAACAAGCGACCGAACGCGGCGGCGTTAGCGCGGAATTCTGCGTTCGTGTGCGGCACGGCGACGATGGTTGGTGTTGGATCGAGGGCCGCGCCACGAACCTGCTCGAGGACCCGGCGGTGCAGGGGCTCGTCATCAATGCGCGCGACGTGACCGATCGGCGCGTCCGCCTCGAGCAACAGGCTGCGATCGCGGCGCTGGACCGATTCGCCTTGCGAACGAACTCGGTCGATGCGCTCGCGGAGTCCGCGGTCCAGTCGATCGTCAAGATCGTTGGCGCGCGTGGGTGCGCGATCGTCGGTGCCGTTAACAGTGGCGAAGGTGACGCGCCAGCATCGGCAACAGCAAGCGCGCTGCGAAAAGTCGCCGGATCGTCGGTTGGTGACGACCCGGCGACGCTGCGAGTACCGATCGGCGACCCGGCGACGCCGATGGCCTACATCGACGTGTGTGCCGAGCGCCCGCTGCCCGACGACGAGCATCGTTTCGTCGAGGCGATTGCGAGCATCCTGTACTCATCGATCGTGCGGGCCAACGCTGAAGACACGATCCGCCACCAAGCAATGCACGACCCGCTCACCCATCTGCCGAACCGTACGCTGTTCAACGACCGCCTCGAGCATGCACTGCAGCGGCGAGGTCGCGTCGGAGGATTCGTCGCCGTGCTTGTGGCCGACCTCGACGGGTTCAAGAACGTGAACGACAGTCTCGGTCATCTGACGGGCGACGCGTTGCTGATTGCGGTTGCCGAACGATTCCGATCGTCGCTGCGTGACGTCGACACGATCGCGAGGCTCGGCGGCGACGAGTTCGCGATCCTGGTCGACGACCTCGACGCACCCGACCAGGCCGGGCGCGTCGCGCAACGCGTCCTCGACTCGCTGGTCGCGCCAATGCAACTCGCCGACCGGAGCGTCGCAATCGGCGCGAGCGTCGGGATCGCCCTCGCCGATCGAGCCGACTGCGACGCCGAGGAGCTGTTCAGCAGCGCCGACGCGGCGATGTACCGCGCGAAGCGAGGAGGCAAAGGCTGCTACCGCGTGTTCGAAGCGTCGATGCACGCTGCGGCCGTCGAGAGAATGGAAATCGAACAGGCCTTGCGCACAGCGATCGCGACGAAAGCGCTCACCGTGCACTACCAGCCGATCGTTAGTGTCGCCACCGGCCAGGTGATCTCCTTCGAGGCGCTAGCGCGCTGGCACGACCCCGATCGAGGCTTCATCCCGCCCGACACGTTCATCCCGCTCGCCGAGGAATCGGGCCTGATCCTCGACATCGGACGGACCGTGCTGTTCGAAGCGTGCCAGCAGACCAGCATCTGGCATACGACATTCCCGCACCTGCGCCCAGGCATCTCGGTCAACGTCTCTGTCCGCCAACTCGCCGCTCCCGGGTTCGTCTCCGACGTCGCCGGCGCGCTCGCGCACACCGGGCTCGCGGCCGAGTTCCTCACGCTCGAAATCACCGAATCAGTACTCGCCAGCGACGCAGGTCGCGTCATCGCTGTCCTCGACGAGTTGCGCCGCACCGGCGTTCGCGTCGCGATCGACGACTTCGGTACTGGCTACTCGTCGTTCGCGGCACTCGCGGAGCTCCCCATCGACATACTCAAGATCGACAAGAGCTTCATCGACAACCTCATGCGCGACCGCGAAGGCCACGGGTTCGTCAACGCCATCCTGCAACTCGCACAAACACTCCACCTCGAAGCGATCGCCGAAGGAGTCGAGGACGACCAACAACGCCAAGGACTCCAAGAACTCGGCTGCAACCACGTCCAGGGATACCTCTTCGCCCGGCCCATGCCAGCCGAAGCCGTCCGCACCTACCTCGAAAAACATCAGTCCTCGACACCAGCGCCACAGGACGACGATCGCGGAGTCGCCGCGTGATGCTGCACTCTTGACGCGGGCGTGCATGCCAACCAGGTTGTCTGATTTGTCGTTTTCAGGGATAATCAAGTTCGGCGAGCAATGCCCATGACCTGGGATGATGAGTTCGCTGCGCGCCACTTTCAGGGAAGGTATGGAGAGTCTCGTTACCTCGGCGCCAGAGGGCGGGCGAAGCTCAGCTCGTGGCCGTCTGGGTCGTGGATGTGAAAGTAGCGCTCGCCCCACGGTGCATCCCTAGGTGAGGTTTCCGGATCGAACCCGGCCGCGACAGCGCGTCGGTACATCGCGTCCACGTCGTCGACCCACAACACGACTCGCCCCCAGGTGGCCCTTCGGGGCGAGCCGACTGTGTCGAGCTGCAGGTTGAGGTAGCCGGCGCCGACCCGGAAGCTCGTGAAAGGCGTCTGCTGTCCTCCGTAGAGCAGATGGAAGCCGAGCGCTTGGTAGAACGCCACGGCCTCAACCATGTCGGCGGTCAGCAGCGTTATCGCGCTGATGCTCTCGACCGGCTCTCGGTGCGCCTCCACGCGGGCCAGCCTTACAGGAACCGGCAAGGCCAGGGCGCCGGCGAGACCGCGCCTTCGCTCGAAGCCAAAGGCAACGCCCGCAGCGTGGCTGAAGGGTTCGAAAGAGATCCCACAAGGCCCGCCACTCCCTCCGCCAGATGAGTGGTGCGCCCACCGTGAGCACTTGACGAGCAGCTTCACCACGCGATGCTGTGGGATGCAGCCACAACTGCGTCGGGCAGCCGTCCAGGCGGCGATGGCGAGTGCGGCAGCACTCGGACTCCACGTGGACGACGCGGTCGTTCTCCACACGTCGAACCGGATCGCGGTGCGACTCCTGCCGTGCGACGTGCTCGCTCGAGTCGCGACCGAGGCGCATCGCCCCGTCGCAGAGTTCGAAGTGGAGGTCGCTCGTCGCCTCGCGTTGACGAACGGTCCCGTGGCCGCGCTCGACCCCCGCGTGGACCCGCGTGCGTACCTGCAGGACGGGTTCGTCGTCACGCTGTGGACCTACTTCGAGCCACTGTCGACGGGGGACATCCCTCCGGCTGCGTATGCGCAGGCGCTCGCGCAGCTGCACGCCGGATTCCGAGAGATCGACCTCCCGGCGCCGCATTTCACGGATCGAGTTGGCGAGGCGCATTCACTCGTCGACGATCGCGAGCAATCACCCGAGCTCACCGAGGCAGACCGCCACTTCCTCGGGAGGACGTTTACGACGCTCACCTCGGCGGTGGTGGAGCGGGGCGCCAACGAGCAACTTCTGCACGGCGAAGCGCACCCTGGCAATCTGCTCCAGGCGACGGGTGGACTGCTGTTCATCGACATGGAGACGTGCTGTCGCGGGCCAGTGGAGCTCGATCTCGCTCACGCGCCCGACGACGTCGGCGAGCACTACGGCGACGTGGATCCCGATCTGCTCCGCGACTGCCGCGTGCTCACGCTCGCGATCGCTACGGCGTGGCGCTGCGATCGGGACGACCAACTTCCGCACGGACGCCGCCTCCGCGCGGAGTGGATCAACCAGCTCCACGGCTTGATCGATCCGGACGATCGATCAACGCCATGACGTGCGGCGAAGGGTTCGAAAGGGATCCCAGCCACCCCGCTGCGACAGGAGTGACGACGCGGCGTTCGAACGCGTCAGTGGGGCGGGGAGCGCGACGGTGTCGCACCTTGCTTTTCGAGTCCCGGCCGACGGGCCAGCAAGCCTGCGCCCATTGATGTCGAGCTCTGGGTACACATCGGCATCTTGACAAGCCTATCGGCGATAGGTAGCCTCCCTATCGCCGATAGGAGACAGGGTGTGACGAACACGGTGACCGAGCAGCGCGAAGCGAGGACTCAGCAAATCCTTCGTTGCGCATGGCAGCTGGCACGCGAACACGGCGCGGCCGGGCTGTCGTTGCGAGCGCTCGCGCGCGAGGTCGGGATACGACAGCCGTCGCTGTACGAGTACTTCGACTCGAAGCACGCGATCTACGACGCGATGTTCGCCGACGGCAACCAGCAGCTCCTGGAACGGCTTCGCGACCTCGATCTCCCGGCCGATCCGCGTCGCGCGCTGAAGGTCGTCCTGCGCGCGTTCGTCGACTTCGCGCTCGAAGACTGCGCGCGCTGTGAGCTGCTCTTCGAGCGCCACATCCCCGGCTTCGTGCCCTCGGCGGACTCGTACAGCCTCGCCCAGGACGCGCTGAGGAAGGTGACCACCGCGATGCGCCGAGCCGGAGTGACTGCGCAGGGAGACATCGACTGTCTCGTCGCGATCACCGCGGGCCTCATGGAAGCGCAGGTGGCCAACGATCCGGGCGGACGGCGTTGGATCCGTCACCTCGACCGACTCATCGACCTGTACCTGGACGACGTCCACCGAAGGAGAACTCGATGATCCAACAACTCAGCCATGACTCGGTCAGCGTGCGCATCGCCGCCCGACCCGAGGCGATCTACCAACTCGTCTCCGACGTGACTCGAACACCCGAGTTCAGTCCCGAGATCGTCGAGTGCCAGTGGCTCGACGGCGCGACCGGCCCCGTGGTCGGCGCGCGGTTCAAGGCTCGCAACAAGATGCCGAACCGGCCGGCGTTCTCGAACAAGCCCGTCGTCACAGTGGTTGAGCCCGGCAAAGCGTTCGCCTTCTCGCGCACGGAGCCGTTCGGCGGGACCGTCGAGTGGCGGTACGACTTCGCCGCCGACGGCGACGGCACCCTCGTTACCGAGAGCTACACCGTCACCAAGCCCGTGTCTCGCTTCGGTTGGTTCATTATTGGGACCCTCTTCGGCCGCAAGGACCGCCAGACCGACCTGCGCGACGGCATGGCCAAGACGCTCGACCGCCTTGGCCACGCCGCCGACCGTCAGCCGACAGCCACGACCTGACGCGGTTCGCGCATCGCTCCCCGTTCAGTCGCGACCACGGCTCGCCGTGGTGCGTGATCGGTTCGGCAGCGTGCTCGTGCTGCTCGACCTTTCCGCAGGCACCTACGAGACGGACACGACGGAGAATGTGACCGGCATCAGACCAACAGGCAACCGCTGACGTTGGGGTTCGAAAGAGATCCCACAAGGACCGCCACTTCAGGGGTCGGCCCGGACCGCGTTCGTCGGCAGGCGAAGGTCGGTGTTGACCCACACCTCCTTGTGGTGATCACAGCTGGCGCAACAAGGTGTCGTCGAGGAGGGCCGCCCGCCCAATCACGACTGACTCCTCCGGTGGTTATCGGTTCGTGACGGCGATGATGTCGACGTTGCCTGTGGCGTAGGCGTGGAGGTACCAGACCACGACGGGCGGTTCACCCGCAACGTCGACCGCGGCGACCCTCACTTCATACTCAGGCTGATTCGACAACTCAGCGATCGGCACGCTCGGGGCATGCCACGGTTCGTCGCCGAGCTCAGCAATGAAGGTCCGAGCGACCGAACGTGCCGATCTGCTCGGTCGCTCGCGTTCGATCCACGCGATGAATTCGCCGACTTCCCGGAGCGGCACTACTCGGACTTGGAATCCGTCTGAGCGAGGAACTCCTCACGCGACAGGACACCCGTCGATGTCGATTCGTTGAGGCGTGCGATCGACTGTTCCAGGTAGGCCCGGAACTCAACATCATCGAGCGCGCGACCCGCGGCTAGCCATGATCGGGTCAGTGCGTGCTGGCGATCGAGTTCCTCATCGCTCAGTGCCTCGTGCCTGACTGCCATCTGGCGCCTTGTCCTCAGGAGTGGAAAATCAACGATACCAAGGTCGATGAGCTCCAACGAGGGGTTCGAAAGAGATCCCACAAGGCCCGCTCGTTGTCGACATCACAACGTTGTCGCTGGTGAGAGTCGCGCGCGACCGTCCGATCGCGCGACGGGAGAATGCACCTCGTTCGAACCCGATAGCTCGCGGCATGCGCTTCCGACTGTTCGGCCGATGCGCGGCTTTGCATCGCGAACGAGTCGCTTCACAGCGGTAGGAACGCGGTAGTAAGATGAGCGAATGACCGTGAAGAAACTCTCCGTCGCCCTCGAGGAGGACGTCGCCGCTGCGGCAGCCGCCAGTGCCGAGGCAGCCGGGTTGAGCCTGTCTGCCTGGATGAATCGAGCCGCGTCCGATGCACTCGTCGTCGAGCGCGGGCTCGCCGGAGTACGCGCCTGGGAAGCCGAGAACGGCGAGTTGACCGACGCGGAGCTGGCCGATGCCGATCGCGTCCTCGATGACATTCTCGGCAAGCGGCGACGGGTCAAGCGAGCGAGCTGATGAGCGGCTTGACCTACGACGCTGGAGCGCTCGTTGCCGGCCAGCGGAACGAGAGAGCGTTGTGGGCAATCCACAAGCGTGCCCTCGCACGCAACGTCCGCCCCACCGTGCCAGCTGGCGTGCTCGCGCAGGGCTGGCGGGGTGGACCACAAGTGAACCTCTCGCGGCTGCTCGAAGGGTGCCGTGTCGAAGATCTCAACAATGTGCGAGCCCGCGCATCTGGGGCAGCATGCGCACGGGCCGGGACGGATGATCCGATCGATGCCTCTGTGATCGTCGGGGCGATCGTCCGCAAGGACCTCGTGCTCACAAGTGATCCGGTCGATCTGCAAACGATCGCTGAAGCCCTCGGGCACCGAATCAACCTCCGGGCCGTCTGACTGACCCCACCGCCATCAGCGCGGCAAGCGCCTCACGAGGGTTCGAAAGAGATCCCACAAGGTCCGCAACGTTGTGGCTTCGACAACGACAGCATCGTGCCTGGTCACGGCGCACACGTCGTGGCCGATCGCCCTGCGGCGGAATCGCGTCTCCGAGACAGAGGTGTTTGTCTCAGGGCCCTGCTTGACTTCGTCGTGTGGTGGCAGAAGCGGATCGACCGAAGATCTTTCGGCATCCGATCCTGATCACCGATCACGTCTTCGACAAGTTGCGCTCGATCGACCTCGATTTGACTGAGTTCGAGGCGCTCCTCGGCGGCGGTGTGGTGATCGAGGAAACCGAACTGCAGGCCGACGTGCTCAAGGAGCTCGTGCTCCTCATCGAGTGGCTCCGCCCGCTCCACCTGGTGGTGGTCGCGGACGACGCGCGTCGTGAGGAGCGTATCGTGACGGTCTACGAACCCGATCCGACGCGGTGGCTACCCGGATTCCGTCGGAGGCGATGATGCGATGCGACGTATGTGACAACGGGGAGCGTGTCCCGGCGACGCGATCCCGTGTCTCCGAACGAGACGGCCGGACCGCGGTGGTGCTTGGCGTCCCTGTCCAGGAATGCCCGGCATGCGGCCAGATCTGGCTCACCATGGATGTCGCGAAGCGCCTCGATACCTTGTTCGACCAGCTTCTCGCGAGCGGCGCTGAGCTCGCGCAAGTCCATTGGGACGCGCCTCGGGCCGCGTGACCGGAAGCCACTTCGGAACGGGCTTTCAATGAAGGTGTAACAGATCGCGGCGCATCGGCCACAGCGCCCGAGAACACTATGGCAGCGTTCGTCGGCGCCGCGCGCCTTGGTGCCGATGGTATCGAGTTCGACGTGCAGCAGAGCAGTGACGGCCGCTTGGTCGTCATCCACGACTCGTTGGTCGATCGGACAACCGACGGCGCGGGGCCGGTGTTCGAGGCGACGTGGCAGCTCCTTGCGACGCTCGACGCGGGGTCGTGGTTCGCAAAGCGTTTCGCGGGCGAACGCATCCCTCAGCTCGAACAGGTGCTAGCCCTCGCCGAACTGGAGCCGAGCTCACCAGGTGCTGCGTCCTGACGGATGGATGGCACTGTTGGGCAACGTCGTCGTCCGGCGGCCCGATGAACCCGAGGTGTACGCAGAGACCGCGGATCTCCACGAGCGATTCTCCCCCGCCAACCCCGCCTGGGGGCATCCGCCTCTCGAAGACGAGGTGCGCGCGACGGACGAAGGTTGGGGACCGCCCAACGACCCCGGTGGCTTGAACGGCCCGACCATCGTGAGGGTGGTCCCCAACGATGCAGTGGTTCGACGGGGAGAGCTTCGCTGACCTCCTGCGCTCGACGTCGCCGTACCGGGCACTCGATCGCGAGGTGCGTGAGCCGTTGCTCGGTGCCATTGCTGAGCGCATTCGGACGCGTTGAGGCGACCGAGTGGCCCGTCGCTATCTGAGCGTGCTCCGCGTCGGCCAGCCCGTCACGTGACGCCTCGCACTTGCCGCTGGTTCGAGTGCGTCGGTGTGCATTCGCACGCACGACTGTCGACGATCTCGTCGAACCACTCGTTGCCGATGGCTTTCGATTCGCCAGGAACGGACCACACGCCGAGAGTTGCCAACGAAGCATGGTTGTGCTACAAGTAGCTCATGACGAGCGTCGGTATTCGAGAACTCCGCCAGCGAGCGAGCGAGGTCCTTCGCCGCGTCGAAGCCGGCGAGACGGTGCAGGTCACCGATCGTGGACGTCCAGTGGCGTTACTGACACCAGTGCCCCAAACCGACGGACTCGAACGCCTTCGCGCCGACGGCGACGCCACGCCTCCCGAGGCGTCGTTCGACACGCTCGCCGAGCCGCTGGCGTTCCCGAGCGGCGCTGAGCTGCCGAGCACGGCACTGGCCCGACTTCGCCGCGATGAGCGCTGAACGCCCGCTCTACCTCGATTCGTCAGCATTGGTGAAGCTGGCCGTTGCCGAACCCGAATCGAAGGCACTGGGTCAGTACCTGCGTCGCCACCGACCCCACGTCACAAGCGCGCTCGCCCGTGCAGAGGTCGCGCGCTCGCTGCTGCCACTCGGCGCCGACGCGGTCGAACGCGGATCCGCCGTGTTGCAGCGCGTCGAAGTAGTACGGATCTCAGACCGGATCCTGCGCCGCGCCGGCGCGCTGGAACCTGTCGAGCTGAGATCGTTGGACGCGATACACCTCGCCACTGCGCAACTCTTACAACCGGGACTGCGATCGATCGTGACCTACGACGAGCGAATGGCCGCCGCGGCGCGAGAGATGAAGATCCGGGTTCACGCACCGAACTGAACGAATCACAAGGGTTCGAAAGAGATCCCACAAGGCCCACAAATGCCGGGCCACACACGACTTGTGCCCGGGAGTACCCGCTGATTGGATCGACGGGCACAAGGTGACGACCCGCGATCATCGCGCGTACGCTGGGCGCGCCCCGCGGACGACAGGAGCCCACCATGGTCACCCAGGATCTCTCGAGAGCATTCTCGTCGACACGCAATGTCCTCTCGAACGTGAAGAGCGACCAACTCGACGATCCCACACCATGCCAATCGTGGACCGTACGGGAGCTGATCAACCACATCGTCGGTGGCGCGCACTGGTTTGGTGCCACGACCGAGGCCGGCGAGTCCACCGAGCCGGCGGAACAGGATTGGACGGCCGGCGACATGGTGGCATCGTTCGATGAGGGTGTCGCCCGCGCGGTCACGGCGTTTGGTGCATCGGGCGCGCAGGAGAAGATCGTCAAGCTGCCCTTCGGTGAGTTTCCCGGCGCGATCTACATGGGGCTGGCGACCACCGACACGTTCACGCACGGGTGGGACCTCGCCAAGGCGACGGGCCAGTCGACCGACCTCGATCCGGAGCTGGCGGCGCAATTGCTCCAGGCCGCCGAGTTGCTCGTGCCCGACCAGTTCCGCGGCGACGAACCGATGCCGTTCGGGGCCAAGGTCGAGCCTTCGGCGTCGGCGACGGCGGCCGATCGCCTCGCGGCGTTCCTGGGCCGCAAGCCGTAGCGTTCGGCGCGCGGCGGCGCGCTGGGCTACAGCACCGTCCCCGCAATGCCCGACAATGATCGTCGTCAGCCGCTGACGCTTGCGAGCAGCCGCGGTGCCAACCACCGCGCGCCCTCGGCGGAGAAGTGGATGCCGTCAAACGGGCGCAGCTCGACACCGCTGGCCCTCGGCGGGCACGGATCGCGCTGGTCACACGCGATGGGCGACGCGTCGACCACGACGACATCGTTCGCGTGCAGTGTCGCCCAGCGCCGGTAGAAACCGCGGAGTGGCCCCCCGGTCAGCGCGCCACTGTCGGCACGGCATTCGTCTCGTGCCAAGGCAACCCGTGGATCCTCGTCTTCGCAACCGGCGGTCGACTTCGCCACGCCGTACGCAGGAAGCACGACGACCACCGTCGCGCCACCGGTCGTGAGCCGCTGCAAGGTGGCGTCCCAGTCGGCAAAGACCGCGCGCTCCCACTCGGCGCTGCCGGCCTCGAGAACACTGCCGTCGACCTCCACGCCGTAACGCTCTCGTTGGCTGTACCAGAAAATGACGTCGGGATCGATGCGAGCGACAATGGCGCGTTGTGCGCGAGGCACAACGGTTGAGCAGCCCTCCGCGTTGTAGAAGGGGGCGCCGTCCTCGTCGACACGGATCAACGTTCCGACGGCGCAACCCCCGAAGGTCGCGCGGGCGAACGACCCGTTGCGTTCGCGCACCGCCGACTCGAACCCCGGGACCAGACTCCTCGCCACCGAATCACCGATCAAGGCATACGACCTCGTATCGGTGCGACTCGTCACGACGTCGAAGCCGCCGCTCTCCGAAAGGAACACGGGAACGGAGGTAGCGCCCGAGGCGCCGAGCACAACGGCAACAGCCACCGTCACGGCCGAGGCGAAGGCGCCGGCGAACACCCGACGCGGCCGCGACGCGAGTTGTCGCCAGGAACCGGCCCGAATCGGAAGCTCGAGCAGGAAGTAGGAGGCCAACGTGATCCCGATCGTGACGGCCGCCCTGAGGACGAACAACCGCACGCCCGACAAGCCGGTTCGAGATGCATCGAGGTACACCAGCACCGGCCAGTGCCAAAGATAAAGCCCGTAGGAGACCTTGCCGATCGACCGCAACGGCGCGATCGACAGGACGCGCCAACACCAGCCGCGTTGCAGCGAAGCAAGGATCACCGCGCCCGTGGCCAGGCAGACCACGAGCGCGCCACCTTGATAGTAGGGACGGGATCGAAACTGCAACGTGATCGCCGATGTCACGATCGCGATCAAGCCGAGCGTGCCGGCAACGTCGGCCGCGACAAACGATCGCGTACGTGCCTCGAACTGACGCGGGTGCACGACCATGGCGAGGAGCGCACCCAGGAGCGGCTCGAACATCCGGGTGTGCGTCGAGAAGTAGGTGCGCGACGGATCGAAGCGATCGAAGCCGGCCGCGAGCAGCGTCGCCGAGATCGCGATCAGGGCGAGCACGACCGCCAGCAACGCGACTCGCGATCGGCGAGATCGAACCAGCGCCGTTCCCGCCGCGATCGCGGCCGGCCACACCAGATAGAACTGCTCCTCGATCGCGAGCGACCACAGGTGCTGGAGTGGCGACGGCGAGATGTTCGCCTGGGCGTAGGTCGCGCCGACGGCGACGAACCGCCAGTTCGTGACATAGGCCAGGGCGCTCAGCGCGTCCCAACGAACTCCTGCCCGCCGCCACGACTCGAGCGTCGGGAGCAACATCCCGACGACGAGCAACAGAAGGAGCAGCGCAGGCAGCAGGCGCCGCAGCCGGTGGGACCAGAACCTGACCAGCGAGATGGTTCCCCGGCTTTCCCGCTCGCCGAGCAACAAGCTGGTGATCAGGAAACCCGACAGGACGAAGAAGACGTCGACACCGATGAACCCGCCGTCGAACCCGTTCAGCTCGAGGTGGAAGGCGATCACGAGCAGCACGGCGAGCCCGCGCAACCCATCGAGCGCCGGTAGGTAGCGCAACCTCATCGGGCGTCGAGCCTATGGGCGCATTGCGGGCCCCCAGCGCCGACGGTGCCAGCTCAGGCGCGCGGCTCGGCCGCGTTGCGAGCGCGGAGGCCGTCGAGGATCCGGACCACCAGCGCCCCGATCTGCGCGCGTGCGGCGCCGGTCTCGTCGGGCGCGGCGTCAGCGATCAGCATGCAGGCCTCGGTCAACGCGCCGTTCAGCATCTGTGCCAGCGGCACGAGCGGCTGACGCTCGATCACACCAGCGTGCATCGCCTTGCGCAACGCGCCGCGCAGCACGATCGCGCCGTAGCGCGACTCGACCTCGCGCACGATCTCCCAGCCGAGCACCGCGCGGCCGTCGAACATGACGATCCGGCGCACCTCAGGGTCGAGGTGCGCGTCGAGCGTCGCCTGGCAGCCTGCCACGAGCGCGGCCCACGGTTCGCGTTCCATGAACGACGGGGCGACCTGGTCGGTGATCTCGCGCTTCACCTGCTCATAGACCGCGCGGAAGACGGCGTCCTTGCTCGAGAAGTGGTGGTACAGGGCGCCCTTCGTGACGCCGGCCGCCGAGGCGATGTCGTCCATCGACGTGTCGGAGAAGCCCTGCGCACCGAACAGCTTGCGGCCCGCGACGAGCAGCGCCGCGCGTGTCGACGCGCCCTGCGCAACTTTCCTGTTGACATTCGTACCGTCAGTATGCATCATACGTACGGATGGTATGTTACCATCTCCGTGCAGGATCAAAGGGAGGTCCGACCATGCCGAAGTATCTCATCGAGCGAGAGCTACCGGGTGCGGGGAAGCTCGCCGCCGACGAACTGCAAGCGATCGCGCGCAAATCGAACCAGGTGCTCGCCGACCTCGGCCCCGAGATCAGCTGGCTCACCAGCTACGTCACCGACGACAAGATCTACTGCGTGTACGCCGCCGCCGACGAGGACATCATCCTCGAGCACGCCCGTTGCGGCGGCTTCCCCTCCGACCGGATCTCGAAGGTGAGCGCCGTGATCGACCCGACGACCGGCCACTGAGCACGAGCAGCCGCCGGACGGCCGGCAAGACGGCACGAACCACGACGGGCGACCCGGGGTTTCCCGGGTCGTTTCGCGGGGGTCCACTGCGCGACCCAGCCGTCCCGGCTCACAGCTTCCCGGCTCACAGCTTCCCGGCTCGTAGCGTCCCGCCTCGTGGAAGCGCCCGCCGACCTCGACGCGCTGATGCGCCGCGCGCTCGCAGAAGCCAAGGCAGCAATTACCCACGACGACGTTCCCGTCGGCGCGCTCGTCGTCGGCCCTGACGGCGCGGTACTCGCGAGCCGCCACAACGAGCGCGAGCGAAGCGGCGACCCCACTGCGCATGCCGAGGTCCTGGCGTTGCGCGACGCGGCCGCAGCGCTCGGCACGTGGCGGCTCGACAGGTGCTCTCTCGTCGTGACGCTGGAGCCATGCCCGATGTGCGCGGGAGCCGCATGGGCCGCGCGGATCCGCCGCATCGTCTTCGGCGCCGCCGACCCGAAGGCGGGGGCCGCCGGAACGCTGTACAACCTCGCGGCCGATCCGAGGCTGAACCACGAGGTCGAGGTGGTCCGGGGCGTCGCCGCCGACGACTGCGCGCGCGTGCTCCAGGACTTCTTCGGCGAACGGCGGGCCCGATGACCCGCGTGCTGTTCGCGAGCGCCGAGTTCGTACCGATCGTCTCGGTCGGCGGCCTCGGCGCCGCGGCCGCGGGGCTCGTGCGGGAGCTGCGCAACCAGGGCGCGGAGGTCGAGGTCGTCGTGCCCGACTACAACGCGGTCGAGCTCGACGACGAACGGCGTCGCCACCTCACTGTCCCTGAATGGGTCGGCCCGGCACAGGTGCGATCGGGATCGCATCCGGTGGCGGGACCGGTGCACCTCGTCGAGGTGCCGGGCATCCGCCGTTCGCACCCATACACCGACGCACAGGGCACCGGCTGGGCAGACAACGACCGGCGGTTCTTCGCCGCGTCGATGGCGATCGCCGCGCTCGCAAGCGAGCTGCATCCCGACGTCGTGCACCTCAACGACTGGCACACAGCGGCCGCGCTCGCGGCCACTGATCCCACCACCCCGGCAGTGTTGTCGATCCACAACCTCGCGTACCAGGGCGAAACCGGAGCCGCTTGGCTCGCCCACCTCGGAGCGCGTGGTGGCGCGTTCGAGCGTGCGGGCGCATGCAACCCGCTCGCCGGGGGTATCCGCCTGGCCGATGCGATCATCGTCGTCAGCCCGCACTATCGCGACGAGATCCTCCTACCCCAGCACGCGTGCGGCTTGCTCGACATCTTGCGTGATCGAGCGGACGCCCTCGTTGGGATCCGCAACGGTATCGACACCACAGCGTGGGATCCGGCCGCAGACACCCACCTCGCTCGTCGCTACCAACGACCCAACGGCGCCGCGAAGTCCGCCAACCGAGCCGCGATCCGCGACGCGCTTTCGCTCCCCCACGCCGAGGGCGCGCTCGTCGTCGGCGTCACGCGCTTGGCGGAGCAGAAGGGCATCGACCTGCTGCTTCCGATCGTCGACTACCTCCCGACCATGCCCGCGCAGCTCGCGGTGCTCGGCGCGGGCGACGCGGCCCTCGCGCACGCGCTGCGCGCCGAAGCACAGCGACTCCCGGCGAACGTCGCGTTCGTCGAGGGTTACGACGAGGTGCTCGCTCGCCGGCTGCTCGGCGGCGGTGACCTACTCGTGATGCCGAGCCGCTTCGAGCCGTGCGGGCTCACCCAGATGCAAGCGATGCGGTACGCGACACTTCCCGTCGCGACCGACGTCGGCGGTTTGCACGACACCATCGTCGATCTCGACCAGGATCCAGCACACGGCACAGGTTGGCTCGCACCATCACCCGATCCATTGGCCCTGCTCGACGCGCTTCATCGAGCGGTACGTGGCTGGCGGGTGCCGTCGGTTCGGAGGGCGGCACAGCGGCGAGGCATGTCGGCCGACTGGTCGTGGCAGGCGCCCGCCGCCGCTCATCTCGAGTTGTACGAGCGGATTTCGTCGAAGAACTCGGTACGGTGACGGGCGTGGCCGAACCGCGGGTGCTCGTCATCGTCCTCGCGGGGGGTGAGGGTCGCCGACTCGCTCCCCTCACGAACGACCGAGCCAAGCCGGCGGTCCCGTTCGGCGGTTCCTATCGGCTCATCGACTTCGTGCTCTCGAACTTCGCGAACGCGCGCTACCTCAAGATCGTCGTGCTCACGCAGTACAAGAGTCACAGCCTCGACCGCCACATCAGCCAGACGTGGCGCTTCTCGACCCTGCTCGGCAACTACGTGACGCCGGTGCCGGCACAGATGCGCCGCGGACCGCAATGGTTCAGTGGCTCGGGAGACGCCATCTACCAGAACCTCAACCTCATCAGCGACGAGCACCCCGACCTCGTCTGCGTCTTCGGTGCCGACCACATCTACCGCATGGATCCACGCCAGATGGTCGAGCATCATCTCGAGACCCGAGCCGGCGTGACCGTCGCGGCGATCCCGATACCAAGGGATCAAGCCTCGGAGTTCGGTGTGATCGAGGCCGACACGTTCGGTCAGATCATCGACTTTCACGAGAAGGTCGCGGATGCGCCGCCGATGCCCGGCGACGACTCGCGGTGTCTCGCGTCGATGGGTAACTACGTGTTCGACACGCAGACGCTCGTCGACGTCGTCACGCCGAGCAGCGGCGGCGGCGTGCGCACGGACATCGGCAGCCACGTGATCCCCGCGCTCACCGAAGCGCGCGTCGCCCACCTGTACGACTTCAGCACGAACGACATTCCGGGCCAGAACGAACGCGAGCGCGGCTACTGGCGCGACGTCGGAACGATCGATGCGTACTACGACGCGAACATGGATCTCATCGCGCCTGTACCAGAGTTCAACCTCTACAACGATCGATGGCCCGTCTACAGCGACCATCCCCCGCTGCCGCCCGCGAAGATCTCGCGTGGTCCGGGCGACGACCGCGCGACGATCGACGCGAGCCTGCTCTGCCAGGGTTCCATCGTGTCGGGGGGCGAGGTCGAGCGATCGATCGTAGGCCCACAGTGCTACGTCGACCATGGCGCCGTCGTGTCGGAAGCGATCCTCTTTCCTGGGGTGCAGGTCGGAGCCGGCGCGCAGGTGCGGCGTTGCATCATCGACAAGAACGTCGTGATCCCGCGCGGGTTCCGGATCGGGTTCGATCCGGATGACGATCGGGCCCGCTTCTCGCTGAGCAGCGCCGGCGTCGTCGTGATCGAGAAGGATCGCAAGCTCGCGGACCTCGCATGACCCGCTCGCCCACCGAGCTCCGCGCAGCGGCGTCCGCGCGCGGGATCCAGACCCGCTTCGTCGACAGCGGGGGTGAGTGGCGCGACGCGGATCCCGACAGCCTGGTTCGCGTCCTCGAGGCGCTCGGCCCACCGCCGGAACCGCGCGCGCTGCCACCGGTCGTGGTCGCGTGGAACGGGACAGCCCCGCCCGTTCGGGTGAGCGCGCAGGCCGCGCGCGTCGAGGGGGCGCGCGTCGAAGGGGCCCGTATCGAAGGGGCGCGCGTCGATGTGACGATCGACGTCATCGGCGGCGGCCAACGATCGTGGTCCGTGGATCTCGCTGGCGACTCGATGCTGGCGCTCCCCGGCGCGCTCCCGTTCGGCAGGCACCGGCTCCTCGTCGAGGGCGACGGCATCGCCGGTGATTCCACGATCGTCAGCGCACCGGGCCGGCTTCCGTCCGGCCGGCTCGAGACGCCGGCGTGGGGGGTGTTCGCTCCCCTCTACTCGATCCGTAGTGCACGCGACCGCGGGGTGGGCGACTTCCGTGATCTCGAGGAGCTCGGCGCGCGCCTTGCCCAATACGGCGCGACCGTTACCGGCACACTGCCCCTCCTCGCGGCGTTCACCGACGCCCCGTGCGAACCGAGCCCGTACTCGCCCGTGAGCCGCCGTTTCTGGAACGAGCTCCACGTCGACCTCGAGCGGGCGGTCGCGCGCTACGGCAACGGCGAGACCCGTGCCGTCTTCGACGCGCTCGGCGAGGAGTGTGCTCAGCTGCGGGCAACGACCATGGTCGACCGTGCCCGGTGCGCTGCCGTCGTCGACGCGGTCCTGGACAGCCTTGCGCGCCAACCCGACCCCGACGAGCTCACCACGTTTCTCGCGGCGAGACCCGAGGTCGAGGACTATGCACGGTTCCGCGCCGCGTCGACGCGCTTCGGCCGCGACTGGCGACGCTGGGACCCTCCGCTGCGCACCGCGCCGATCCCGATCGAGGTGCTCGACGGGCGAGTGGTTCGGATCCATCGTTGGGCGCAATTTCTCGCTGCGACCCAACTCGGTGAGCTCGCGACGCGACTGGGTGAGCACGAGGTACTGCTCTATCTCGATCTGCCGCTGGGCTCGCACCCGGAGGGTTTCGATCAGTGGCGCGATCCCGACTCGTTCGTCAACGGCGTTTCGCTCGGCGCTCCTCCGGATGCCTTCTTCGCAGGCGGTCAGCGCTGGGATCTGGCACCACCGCACCCGCAGCGGTGCCGCGAGAACGTGTTCGCGACGTTGCGCCGCGCCCTCGCCGCGCACCTCGAGTTCGCGTCGATCCTTCGCATCGACCACGCGATCGGACTGCACCGCCAATGGTGGATTCCCGATGGCGCGCCGGCGGGCAAAGGCGTCTACGTGACACAGCCGGCTGAGGAGCTCTGGTCGGTGCTCTGCCTCGCCGCGCACGAAGCGGGCGCGGTGCTCGTCGCCGAGGATCTCGGCACCGTGCCTCCCGAGGTCGAGGACGCGATCCGAGAACACCGGGCAGCGGGAATGTTCGTTGCGCAGTGGGAGCTGGCCGACGATCGCGGAGCGGAGCCCGCGCTCGTCCGGGCGGTGCCCGAGCACACCGTCGCTTCCCTCAACACCCACGACCTCCCGCCGTTCGCCGCGTTCTGGGCAGCGCACCCACGGTCGGTGGATGCGGCGAGCGCGCGCGACGCGCTGCTCGACACCCTCGGCCGCAGCCATGCCGGCGTCGTCCTCGTCTCGCTCGACGACCTCTGGCTCGAGACCGAGCCGCAGAACCAGCCCGGCACGGTGAACGACAGCAACTGGCGGCGCCGAAGTCGACGGCCGATCGAGGCACTCCACGAATGCGGCCCCACCCTGCAGCGACTCGACAGCGCGCGCCGCGCTGCGCGCGACCCCCGACCGGTCGGCGGCGCCGGGGTGCTGTTCACTGCGCTCGACGCACACCTGCTCGGTGAGGGCACGCACTTCGACCTTCACCACAAGCTCGGCGCGCACCTTCACATCGACAACGGTGTCGCCGGCGTCGTGTTCGCGGTCTGGGCTCCGAACGCACGTCGTGTCCGCGTCGTCGGCGACTTCGACGGTTGGCAACACGGGGCTGAGCTCATTCCCGTGCAGCGAAGTGGGGTCTGGGAAGGTTTCGTCGCCGGCGCGCGCGCCGGGCATCGCTACAAGTACCGGATCGTCGGTCCCCACGGCGACGAGCACGAGAAGGCCGATCCGCTCGCGACCGCGAACGAGCTCCCTCCCGGCAACGCGTCGATCGTCACCAACTCGACGTTCGTCTGGACCGACGAGCGGTGGCTCGAACAACGTCACGACCTGCAGGGGCCGGGCTCGCCGATCTCGGTCTATGAGGTCCATCTCGGGTCGTGGCGGCGAGATCCCGAGCAACCCGAGCGGCTGCTCGGCTACCGAGAGCTCGCGCCGTTGCTCGCGGAGCACTGCCTCGACATGAGGTTCACCCACGTCGAGCTGCTGCCCGTGATGGAGCACCCGTTCTACGGTTCGTGGGGCTACCAGGTGACGGGCTTCTTCGCACCGACAGCGCGTCATGGATCGCCCGACGACCTCCGCTACTTGATCGATCATCTCCACGGCTGCGGCATCGGCGTCGTCCTCGACTGGGTGCCAGCCCACTTCCCCGACGACGCGCACGGCCTCGCCCGCTTCGACGGCACAGCGCTGTACGAACACGCCGACCCGCGCGAGGGACGTCACCCCGACTGGGGCAGCCTGATCTTCAACTACGGCCGGCACGAGGTCGCGGCGTTCCTCGTCTCGAGCGCGTGCTGCTGGCTCGACGACTTCCATGCCGACGGGCTCCGCGTCGACGCGGTTGCCTCGATGCTTTACCGCGACTACTCACGCGCGGCCGGCGAATGGGTGCCCAACCGCTATGGCGGCCGCGAGAACCTCGAAGCGCTCGCGTTCTTGCGGCGTTGCGCCGAGGAAGTGGGGCGTCGTCATCCTGCCGCGCTGTTCGTGGCTGAGGAATCGACCGCGTGGCCCGGCGTCACGGCTCCGCTCGAGGAGGGCGGCCTCGGCTTCACGCACAAGTGGGACATGGGCTGGATGCACGACACGCTCCGATATCTGGCTCGCGACCCGGTGCATCGCCGGCACCACCAGGACGACATCACCTTCCGTGGCCTGTACGCGAACAGCGAACGGTTCATGCTGCCGCTCTCGCACGACGAGGTCGTCCACGGCAAAGGCTCGCTCGTCGCGAAGATGGCCGGCGACGAGTGGCAGCAACGAGCGAACCTGCGCCTGCTGCTCGGGCTCCAACACGGGATGCCGGGAGCCTCGCTCCTCTTCATGGGCGGAGAGTTCGGGCAGCGTCGCGAGTGGGATCACGACACCAGCATCGACTGGCACCTGCTCGCCGACCCGGCACACGCGTCGATCGCGGCATGGGTACGCGTGCTCCATCGCCTGGTTCGCGACCAGCCGGCTCTCCATGAGCGTGACGACGACCCGCACACCTTCGAATGGATCGACTGCACCGACAATGCCCATAGCGCCTTCATCTGGTGCCGGAGGGGCGCGCATGCGGATGCGACGCTCGTGCTCGTGCTCAACGGTACGCCGGTGCCGCGTCCCGGCTACCGGGTCGGGCTCCCCCATCCTGATGGTTGGGAGTTGCTTGTGAACAGCGACGACCCTCGCTTCGGCGGCAGCGGCCATGAGGTCGTCGCCGCCGTCGACGCTGACGGCATCCCGTGGCATTCACGGCCGTGGTCGGCACGGCTCACACTTCCACCGCTCGGGTTGCTCGTCTATGGACGGCGCTCGTGAGCGATCTCGAACACGAGCGGCTCGTCGTTGTTCACGGCCACCTCTACCAGCCGCCGCGCGAAGACCCCTGGACCGGTCGTGTCCCTGTCGAGCCGAGCGCGGCGCCGTTCCACGACTGGAACGAGCGGATCACCGCGGAGTGCTACGCCCCCAACACGATCGCTGAGGTGCTCGACGAGCACGGCACCGTCGTCGGAAGTCGTAACAACTACGAGCACGCGTCGTTCGACGTCGGCCCGACGCTCGCGCTGTGGCTCGAGAGGAACGCCCCCGCGGTTCATGGCGCGATTGTCGCTGCCGACCGTGCGGGTCACGCGCGCCACGGATACGGGCCGGCGCTCGCCCACCCGTGGGTGCACGCGATCCTCCCGCTGGCGACACCCGGAGATCGCACGACGTTGGTGCGTTGGGGCGTCGCCGACTTTCGCGCCAGGTTCGGTCGCGAGCCGCAAGGAATGTGGCTGCCCGAGACGGCGGTCGACCGGCCGACGCTGCGCGCGCTCGTCGCCGCGGGTGTGCAGTTCACCGTGCTCGCTCCGCGTCAGCTGTCGATCGTCCGCGATGCAGAGGGCATCTGGTCTGACGTGATCGAGCCGGGTGTGCCGTACCGGATCGCGTTGGGATCAGGAACCGCGATCGTCGCGCTCACATACGACGGCACGCTGTCGAGCGATGTCGCGTTCGCGGGTCTGCTGCACGACGGAACCCAGTTCGCGCAACGGTTGATCGAAGCGGCCGAACGGTCGCCAGCCGTCGTCGCGGCCGTCACCGACTTCGAGAGCTACGGCCATCATCACCGGTTCGGCGAGATGTCGCTTGCCGTCGCCCTCGACCGCGTCGCGAACGCGCCAGGCATGCGGCTCGCGACCGCAGCCGAGGCCGCGCTGACGATCCCGCCTCGGGAGGCGATCCTCGCCGAGAACACTGCGTGGAGCTGCGCGCACGGGATCGAGCGGTGGCGCTCCGACTGCGGCTGCCGCGTTGGGGATCACGGCGATCAGCGGTGGCGAACGCCGTTGCGTCAGGCGTTGGATTGGCTGCGCGACACGGTCGAGCAGCTGCCACAGCTCGCGGACTCCCTGGCCGACATGGCGGCGGCGCGCGACGATTGGGTCGACGTCCTCATCGACGTCACCGCACAACCCTCGTTCGAGCGGACACACGTGCACGGCGATGCAGAGAGGGCACATCGGTGGCTCGACCTGCAAACCCACTTGCTGATGATGTACTCGAGCTGTGCGTGGTTCTTCGACGACGCGGCGGGCCACGAGACCGCGATCGTGCTGCGCCACGCGGCCCGTGCCATCGAGCTCGTCGCCGCGCTCGACGGCCCCGATCTCGAGCCGGGTGTCGTCGAACGGTTGCGACCGATGCGCAGCAACGAACGCCCTGAGCTCGTGGACGGCGAGGCGATCTGGCACGCGCTCCGCATACCTGCGTGAGGTTCAGGAGGGCCAGGGGGCCCAGGCGACGAGGCCGAGGTCGAGCCACGACTGCAGGTCGGGATGTGACGGCACCGCGCGCACCGCGTAGCCGAACGCGCCACCCCGCTCGCACGGCACCACGCCGTGCCAGCGATACACGTCAGCGCCGTGAGCGTAATCCTGACCGTCGCGCTCCATGCGGGTGACGGTCACGGATCGCAGCTCACCATCCGGTTCGACAGGACCGTGCACGATCTCGAGCGCCACGTCCGACGGATCGAGGGCCGCGATGCGCACCGCAGCGTCGACCGCAAGCGTGTCGCCGAGGGCAGGGTCGTGCTCGTCGGCGTCGACACGGAGCACCTCCACCTTCGGCCACTCGCCGCGGAGGCGCGTGCGCCAGGACGCCAACCCTCGGGCGTGCGTCTGGTCGTCGGCGACGAGCGCGCTACGGCGTGCCGCGAGCGGTTCGTAGTAGCGCTCGACGTAGTCGCGGACCATGCGATCGGCCGAGACGCGCGGTCCGAGCGTCGCGAGAGACGCCTTGACGCGCGCCAACCACGCCGCGGGCGGTCCATCGCCGTCGCGGGCGAAGAACAGCGGGACGATCTCGCGCTCGAGCAGGTCGTAGAGCCACTCGCCCTCTGCCGCGTCTCGCACGTCGGGATCGGTGACCCAGTCCGAGGAGGGAATCGCCCAGCCGATTCCCGGTTCGTACCACTCGTCCCACCAACCGTCGAGTACCGAGCAGTTCAGCGCGCCGTTCATCGCCGCCTTCATTCCGCTCGTGCCGCACGCTTCCATCGGGCGCAGCGGCGTGTTGAGCCACACGTCGCACCCTTGCGTGAGCATGCGGCCGGCGTCGATGTCGTAGTCCTCGACGAACACGACGCGGTCGCGCAGTTCCGGATCGTCGGCGAGGGCGCCGATCGCCCGCAAGTACTCCTTGCCCGGCTCGTCGGCCGGGTGCGCCTTCCCCGCGAACAACAGCTGGGTGGGTTGCGCGGGATGGCAGACAAGCCTGCGGAGCCGGTCGACATCTCGCAGCAAGAGGGTCGCACGCTTGTAGGTCGCAAAGCGGCGCGCGAATCCGATCGTGAGCGCCTCGGGGTCGAGGATGGCGTCGCACCATCCCGCCGCGGATGCCCGCCCACGCCGGCGCTCGGTCGCGGTGCGGACCCGCAAACGCGCGAAGTCGATGAGACGCCCGCGGGCGGCGCGACGCACCGACCAGAGGCGCTCGTCGGAGACGCCCAACACGCTCGCCCATCGCTCCGAGCCGGCCTCGGGCCAGTCCGGGCCGACGGTGTCGTCGAGGAGAGCGTCCATCTCGTCGCCCGCCCATGTGCGCCCGTGCACACCGTTCGTCACCGCACCGATCGGCACCTCGTCGGTGGGAATTCCGGGCCACAGACCGGCGAACATCCGCCGACTCACGCTGCCGTGGAGCTGCGAGACGCCGCACGCTGCACCAGCGAGGCGAAGGCTCATCGCGGCGAGGTTGAACATCTCGTCGGGGTCGTCGGGGTCGTCCGAGCCCCGACCGAGCTCCATCAGCTCGTCGATCGTGCGACCGACATCGTCGCACCACGACCCGAGGTAGCGCTCGATCAGGGTGCGGTCGAACCGGTCGATCCCTGCGGGGACGGGCGTGTGCGTCGTGAACAGGAGCGAGGGGCGGACCACCTCGACGGCCTCGTCGAACGCGAGCCCATCGCGGTGCATCACGTCGCGAATGCGTTCGAGCGCAAGGAAGCCGGCATGTCCCTCGTTGAGGTGGAACACGTCGGGCTCGATGCCGAGCGCGCCGAGCGCGCGGTACCCGCCGATCCCGAGCAGCAACTCCTGGCGGATTCGTTCTTCGGAGCCACCGCCGTAGAGCCGGTCGGTGACGAGCTGATCGGGTCCGTCGTTGCCGTCGACCTCCGTGTCGAGCAGGTAGAGGCTGATGCGATCGACCGACACTCGCCAGACGGCCGCATGCACCGCGACGCCTGCCAGATCGACACTGACACGGAGGTCGTCGACCGGTTCCATCGCCATCGTCGCGGGAAGCAGGCGCGGGAACCGCTCGACCTGGCGGCCGGAGTCGTCGAGCTGCTGGCGGAAGTACCCGTGCCGGTAGAAGAGCCCGACGCCGACGAGCGGGACGCCGAGGTCGTCGGCCGCCTTCAGGTGGTCGCCGGCGAGGATGCCGAGACCGCCCGAATACTGCGGCACAGAGGCCGCGAGGCCGTATTCGGGCGAGAAGTAGGCGACCGAACGCAAGGGCGAGTCGCCACGCTGCTGGAACCATCGCGCCTGCTCGCGATCGCGCCTGACCTCGGCGAGCACTTGTTCGGCCCGCGCGACGAACACGGCGTCGGATGCGAGTGCTTCCAGACGCGATTGGGGCACGCGCGCGAGCACGCCGATCGGATCGAGACCCTCGACGTCGATCGCGCGCTCGTCGATCGCGCGGAACAGGGAACGCACGCGAGGGTCGTGGATCCACCCGACGTCGCGCGTGAGGTCGTCGAGGGCGCGCAGGGCCTCCGGGATGCGGAGCACGACGGTGAACGTTCGCTGGGCCTTGATCGGTCCAACCGTAGGACAGCGTTTGGACGACACGCCGAACGATCGTGAGCCAAACGATCGGGAGGCCAAAGATCGGCAGGCCGGGGAGGTCCGTCCTTTAGCATCGCCCCCGGAGGGATGCGAGAGCGGCCGAATCGGATGGTCTCGAAAACCATTGTGGCGCAAGTCACCGTGGGTTCAAATCCCACTCCCTCCGCAACGTTGCATCGCAGAGCATCGTTCCGGATCGGCGGTGCACTCGGTGGCACGAGGTCCGACTGCACTTTGTGCCCGTGAGTTCCCCGCCAGGGCATTCACGGGCACAAAAGTCGGGGACCGACGTGAGCCAATGCCGGGTTTCATGCAGTGCGGGCCCCGGCGTCCGGGCCGGGGCCGGGATCTGTGCTGCAGTGTTGCCGTAGGCGCGCGAGGTCATCGGGCGAGGTGAGGACGATCACGTCGCGGACCGGCCGGTCTTCGCCGGTCATCGCCTGGAGCGCGTCGGCGCTCGCGCTTCTGGGCGCCGGCGTGTCGGCCGTCAGGACGACGAACGGCACCGACGGTTGGCTCTCGTGTACCACGGCCGCCTTGCCGAGCGTTTTCCAGAGCGTGTCGGCGCGCCGCAGACCAGGCCGATTGGACGTAAAACCGCCCGCGACCTCGAAGAGCCATGGCCGGCCGGTTGCATCGACGGCGCGAAAACTCACCTCGACACGTCCGCAAGGCACGACCTTCGCCGTGATGTCGGTGAAGCCGCAGCGATCGAGCGCGTCGCGCGCCAGCTCGCGCGCGGCTCGGCCTTCGCGGACGGCCAGCGCCGGGAACGCGTCGCGCGTATCGTCGACGGTCGGAACGGGTTTGCTCTGCACGACAACACGCGGTGGCGTACCGCCGAACAGGCGTAGCTCGCGCAGCCGCTCGCGTTCCCCGTCCAGCCGTTCGTTCGCTCGCCGCACGTACTCGGGCTCGGTGTCGTACCCGACGTAGTGCCGATCGGTACGCAGCGCCGCGACCGCAGTGGTCCCGGAGCCGATGAACGGGTCGAGCACGAGATCGTCGCGGTAGGTGTACAAGTGGATGAGGCGCTCGGGCAGCTCGACGGGAAACGGTGCTGGGTGGCCCACGCGGCTCGCGCTCTCCGGAGGGATCTCCCAGATGTCTGTCGTCGCCTCCATGAACTCGTCGCGCGAGATCGATACCTCCGAGGGCAGGCCTCGGGCGACGCGCTCCGGAGGCTTCACTGCGCGATCGAACCGGCCCTTGCTGGCGATGACGACGCGTTCGCTGAGATCTCGGATGACCGGGTTCGCCGGCCTCTGGAACGAGCCCCACGCGCACGACCCCGCTGCACCGCGAGCCTTCACCCAGATGACCTCACCTCGAAGCAGCAGTCGCAGCCGATCCTGCAGGATCCAGGTGACGTCGCCGGACAGGGATCGATACGGCCGCCGTCCGAGGTTCGCGACATTGACCGCGATACGACCGCCTGGTTCGAGTGTCCGGACACAGTCGGCGAACACGGCCTCGAGCATTGCGAGATAGTCGGCGTACGTGCCGGGGACATGCCCCTCTCCCAGAGCGGCCTCGTACTCCTTGCCGGCGAAGTACGGCGGTGAGGTGACGACGAGCGCGACGGAGGCATCGTCGACCTTGTCCATGTGTGTTGCATCGCCGAGGAAGATGTCGTCGATGTCTTTGCGAGTCGACAGCTCGGTGTCGGTCGAGAGATGAGGCGCGGTGAAGCGCTCGTAGAACGCCGTGGCATCGTGGTTCTCGCGACCCGAGACGCCGAAGCTCGACGTGGATGTTCCTCGGCGCCGCTGGGGCTCGCGCATGTGTTCGATCGTAACCACGCCTCGGTGGATTGGCGCGGAACGCAGCGTCAGCTCGCGGCGAGGTCGGCGCCCAGCCCGAGGTTCGCGTAGATCTCGCGGGTCGCGGTGCTGCGGTTCAACGTGAAGAAGTGGAAGCCTGGGCAGCCACCGGCCTGCAACTCCTCGCAGAGCTTCGTCGCCTCTTCGACACCGACGGCCCGAACCGCGGCGGCCCCCTGCTCCTCAACGGCGTAGAGCTTGGCCGCGAGCCACTTCGGGAACTCGCTCCCCTGCATCTCCGCCATGCGCTTGATCGACGCGATGCTGGTGGCCGGCATGATGCCCGGCACGACCGGCTTCGTGCAGCCGAGGCCACTGAGCGAGTCGACTAGCTCGAAGTAGTGACGCGCTTCGAAGAAGAACTGCGTGACGGCGAAGTCGGCCTTGTCGAGCTTCTCTGCCGTGTGCGCACGATCGCTCGCCAGCGATTTGGAACGTGGGTGGGGCTCGGGATGC
>Ga0247727_10003427_pt1 | contig 35067 bp, 38 predicted proteins | sample WisWelCaveWW1625_FD_202498 | JGI IMG/M metagenome (GOLD analysis project Ga0247727, IMG submission 202498) | Biofilm microbial communities from Wishing Well Cave, Virginia, United States - WW16-25 | ecosystem: Environmental > Aquatic > Deep subsurface > Groundwater > Cave microbial mat | place...
CCATTTCGTCGGCGGCGTCCCCATCCTCAACCCGGCTTACCTGCACGATGGCGATACGGCCGCGCGCGCCGATCTCTTCGACAAAGGCCTGTGGGCGCTCGTGCCGCATCCCGAGGCCTCGCCCGAAGCCCTGAAGTTGATCGGCGATCTGGCCTACCTGCTCGGCGCGACTCCGTTTTACATGGATGCGGCGGAACTTGATTCGTCGCTCACCGCAACCCAGCTGTTGCCGACACTGACCGCGGCGACTCTGATTCAAGTGGCGACGGCCTCGCCCGGTTGGGCCGATGCCCGCAAACTGGCCGACCGCACTTTTGCCACCGCCACTGCCCCCATCGCCTTATCCAACCCCACCGCCGCCGCCGCCGCCGCCATATTGAGCAAAACAGATGCAGGGCATTATCTCGACGAGGTGATCAAACGGCTCTCCGAATTGCGCGCCGCGATTGCCGCTGGCGACTCACAAAAAGTTGAAACGCTGTTAAACGACGCCGGGACCGCGCGGGCGACCTGGCTGCTCAAACGCAACGACGCCGATTGGGAGACCGACGAACTGCCAAAGGCGGCCACGCCCACTGCCGGGGACGTGCTGGGGCAGTTGATCGGCTTTGGGCTGGGGCGGCGGCGAGAACCGAAGAAGAAGTGACGGGGTGCAGTGACGATCCATAACACAAAAGATCATTTATGATGAGACGACTCAGACCTGTGTCGGAACATAGAGCGAATAAAAATAGCCATGACTGAATTTATACAGCCTAATTGCATTGTTCAGGCCAACAGCCGTGAGGCGCTTAGGCGTATTGAGCCAAACTCAATTGCCTGTAGCATCTGGTCGCCGCCCTATCATGTTGGCAAAGAATATGAGGCGGGTGTCACTTATGATGAATGGCTGAATTTACTGCGGGATGTGATTTGCCTGCATCACAACATTCTCCGCCCCGGCGCTTTTTTGGCGATCAATATAGCCGATATTCTTTGTTTCAAAGATCCGGCAATGCCGAAAATCATGGCCGAGAATATCAGTCGCCGCAAATCAAAAATCACTAAGGAACAAGTGTTGAAAGCGATGCGACAGCACCCTGACTACAATCGCTATCAACTCGCAGAGTTGTTAGGATGCAGTGAGCAAACGATTGATCGGCGGCTCAATGGAAACAATATCCGGGGTGGCAAATATGCGGAACAAACGCGGGTGAAATTAGTTGGCGGATTTTTAGAGGAAGTGGCCTTAGCGGCTGGACTGTATTTGTATGATCGGCGGGTGTGGGTCAAAGATGCGGCATGGGAAAACTCACGCTGGCACACCATCTCTTATCGAGCCGTAGATGAATTCGAGTATCTATACATTTTCTGGAAGCCCGGCGTAACGACTGTAGATCGGGATCGCTTAAACAAGGAAGAATGGACGAATTGGGGGTCACGCGCCGTATGGACGATCCCCTCTGTTCGAGCCAACGACGATCACGAAGCGAAGTTTCCGCTGGAATTGCCTCGTCGCATCATTCGATTGCTTACCAAGCCGGACGATATTGTGCTGGATTGTTTTGTCGGCAGTGGAACGACTGCTGTGGCGGCCATTTTGGAAAGGCGACGCTACATTGGAATAGATAACCAGAAGCAATACGTCGAACTGGCGCGTAAGGCCTGCGCCCAAACAACTCAAGCTATGAATGGGGAGCAACTCAAAATGTTCAAGGAGAAGCGACATCCCTATGGCCGCTAAAATCCAATGGATCACCGACGAACTCAACACCCTTAAGGGGCAAGGGCTGTACAACACCATTCGCTCACTTGGCTCGCCACAGGGCGCATGGCTGGTCGTGGATGGCAAACGAGTGCTGAATTTCTGCTCCAACAATTATCTTGGCCTCGCTAACCACCCGCGCATTCTCTCGGCGGCGAAGGCGGCAATGGAGAAGTATGGTCTCGGCCCGGCGGCGGTGCGCTCGATTGCCGGCACGATGGAACTGCATCTCGAACTCGAACGCCGGCTGGCGGCCTTCAAAGGCGCGCAGGCCTGCATTACTTTTCAATCCGGCTTCACTGCCAACCTGGCGACCATCCCGGCCCTGGTCGGCAAGGAGGACGTGATCTTCTCCGACGAACTCAACCACGCCAGCATCATTGACGGCTGTCGGCTGTCGGGCGCGAAGGTTGTGCGCTACAAGCACAATGACGTGGAAAGTTTGCGGGCGGCCATCGCCAGCGAAAAACAAACCGGCGTCCTGAGCGCAGTCGAAGGACGCCGGGCGATGATCATCACCGATGGCGTCTTTAGCATGGACGGTGACGTTGCGCCCCTGCCGGATGTTTTGAAAGTGGCTGAGGCGGAAGGTTACATTCTGATGGTGGACGACGCCCACGGCGAAGGAGTGCTGGGCAAAGGGGGGCGCGGCATTGTGGATCATTTCGGTCTGCATCACAAAGTGGACGTGGAGATCGGCACCCTGTCCAAAGCCTTCGGCGCGGTGGGCGGCTGTGTGGCCGGTGATGCGACGGTGATCGAGTGGCTGCGCCAGCGCGGGCGGCCCTTCCTCTTCTCCAGCGCCATGACCGTCCCCGACGTGGCCGCGTGTCTGGCCGCCATTGATCTGCTCGAAGAGTCCACTGAACTGGTGGATCGATTGTGGGACAACGCCCGCTACTTCAAAGCTGAGATGAAGACGCTGGGCTTCGACACCGGCCTCAGCGCCACGCCCATCACGCCGGTGATGCTGGGCGAAGCGCAACTGGCCCAACAGTTCAGCCGGGCGCTGTTCGAGAGGGGCGTGTTTGCGATGGCGATTGGCTTCCCCACAGTGCCGAAGGGCAAGGCCCGCATCCGGGTGATGATCTCGGCGGCGCACGCGAAAGACGATTTGGATAAAGGGCTGGAGGCGTTTGCGAAGGTGGGCAGGGAGTTGGGGGTGACTCATTGAAAGGTTGCCATGAACACCACCACTCTGCGATTCGGTTCGTTGGCGCTCATTGCCCTCGTGTTGGCCGGTTGTAAATTTCACGCGACCACGACCGTCAACCCCGACGGCTCTGGCGAACTGCGAACCGAGGTCGGCTTTACGGCTGAGGAGCGCAAGAACATCGAGGGCCAATCCGGCGGCGGCCAGGATTTCTGTCAGCCGCCCGCCCCCGAGGCGACGACGACCGAGGAACAGCGCGGCGACGAAACGTGGTGCATTACGACTCAAAAGTTTGATAACCCGGACGAACTGCGCCAGTTCTACGAATCCCAAAAAGGGATCACAATCAATCGCCTCGAGATTGCCGACGGCAAGTTTTACTACGACGTCGAAGTGGACACTTTCTCCGAGACATCCGGCTTTGCCAACTTCTCCGAGATCACCTGGGTTGTCGTCATGCCCGATACGCCGACGGATCACGACGCGGCGCAGGTCAATGGCAATATGCTGACGTGGAATGTGGCGCCCAAGAGCGGCATCGTGCGCCTGCATGCTGAAAGCGCGGCGCCCGGCTCCAACGTCTTGTTGTGGGCCGCTCTCGGTGTGGCATGTATAAGCGGCGCCGTGCTGGGAGTATTCATTGCGCTTTACCTGTGGCGTGGACGTTCGCGAGCACGGTAATGAAATTGACGCGCGTGGTGACGGCAACTTTTCTCTTATCCGACTATGGACAACGAACAATGATTGACTTTACGCCGATACGCAACAAACAAATGACGTTAATGCAACTGGCCGCAGGGTTTGAGCGCAACGATCTGCGCCGCGAGACGAACGACATGATTGACCATATCCTGGGATTGATCGCCGACTACCTGGACGCCGATGTGGTCTTTGAACCGTCCGACCCGGAAGCGAAGGACGAGGCCGCCGCCACTGAAGGGGAAGTGTACATGCCGTGGACGCTGGGACACGTCATTGTCCACACCACCGCCTCTGCCGAAGAAGCCGCCTTCATCGCCGCCGAGTTGGCGCGAGGTGTGCCGTTTCATGGCCGCTCGCGCAGTGAAGTGGCGTGGCAGACGGTGACGACGATGGTTCAATGCCGTGCCCGGCTCGAAGAAAGCCGCCGCATGAGGCTGGCGATGCTGGACGTTTGGCCCGATGCGCCCAATCTGGAACTCACCTATAAATACACTGAGCAGAGCGAACCCCGGAATGCGATCAGTCGTTTCCTGGCCGGGTTGATGCACGACGACAGCCATTTGGGCCACGTTGCCGAGATTGTGCGGCAGGCGAAGGCGGCGCGGAGTGGTTTAGCCTCCTGAGCGGAGGCCCGCGCCAACGACGCGACGCCCTCCGCTCAGGAGGCTGCTGTTCGCTCCAAAACAAGCAACTCGTGCGGTCAAGGTTTGATTGACTCAGCTTGTCTGTCGGGTTTATACTGGGGCTAACCCAATGGAGGTGACTCATGGCTGACGAAAAGACCGAACGCAAGCGAATGGCTGATTTTGTGCCGGAGGAGACTCGCGAGCATCTCAAAGCGGCGCGCGATGAGATGCGAAAGAGTGTTGAAAGTTTCCTGCCGCCGGGCTATCTCGAACACCGCCGCGCGGCGCGCCGGGAGTTTCTGCTGGCGGCCCGCAGTTTGCTGGATGCGGCGTTGAAGCGGATGGATGAAAAGTAAACAGGCAGACGACAGGTAAACAAGTAAACAGGGCTTCGGTGGAAGTCCTGTTTTTGTTTAACGGCTTTGGACCAGCATCCACAACAGGGCCGCCGCCGCCAATGCCCAGCCCGTGGCCCCCAACCCCCATTGACCGTTTACGTATAACACCGCGCCCGCCATCAGCAATGCGGCGAAAAGGAGGCCGCCGGTGAGGCGGTTGAGGGCGGCGTTGAGTTGCTGGGCCTGGCGCTTTTGCTCGGGGGAGGGACGGGCGACGACGGCGAGGTCGCCGCGTTCGAGGCGGCTCAAAGCCGAGTCGAGCCGGGCGGGCAGGACGATGAGTTTGCGTCCCCAGTCCAGAATCTCATTCAACCAAAATTCCAATCCTTCGTCGCTCGTTTCTTCGGCCAGCAGAGTCTGGGCGAAGGGGGTGAGGCTGATGAAGAGATTGAAGTCGGGGTGAAGGCCGGTGCACATGCCGGAGAGGATGGCGACGGTGCGGCCGAGGTAGATCAAGTTTTCGGGAACTTGAAAGGGCAGTTCAAACATCAAGTCGCGGAACTGGCGCATGAACTTCCGCATCTCGGCCGGATCAGTCTGCCGCAGTTCCTTCATCGTTTTGCCCCAGAAGCGATCAAAGATGGCGGTCTCGGCTTCGATGATGCGGTCAATGTCCGCGCCCGGCAGGATCGCGCCGACAGCCTCCATCGAGTGGATGAGCCGGGCCGGGTCGCGGGTACCTACTGCAATGGCGGCCTGCCGCAGGGCGGCGCGGATGGCGGGGGTGATGCGGCCGACCATGCCGAAGTCCACGAAGACCAGTCGCCAGCCGTGTTCGTCTGTCGCCGGTTCGACAAAGAGATTGCCGGGGTGAGGGTCAGCATGAAAAAAACCGGCGTTGAAGATTTGATAGAGGTAGGTGTGGAAGAGGCGGTCGGCCACTTCAGCGCGCTCGATTCCGGCGGCGGTGATGGCGGCGTAGTCGGTGATTTTGATAAAGTAGACGGACTCAAGCGTGAGGACGCGCCTGGTGCAAAACTGCGGATGGACTTTGGGGATTCTGACGCCGGGAGTCTCTTTGAACATGTCGGCGAAGCGGCGGGCGTTTCCGGCTTCAGCCACATAGTCGAGTTCTTCGCGCAGGGTGGCGCTGAATTCGCGGAGCAGAGCCTCGAGGTCGGCGCGGCGGCGGAGGGGCGGGTAGCGTTTGAGCCAACTGACGACGGTGCGCAGGGCGGCCAGATCGATCTCGATGAGGCGCTCGATGTCGGGGCGCTGGACTTTGACGACGACGGCTTCGCCAGAGGGGAGCGCCGCCCGATGGGCCTGCCCCAGCGAGGCGGCGGCTAATGGGGCTTCGTCGAACGCCGCAAATTTTTCAGTCAACCTTCCGCGTAGTTCGCCTTCGATCACGGTTTTGAGGCCGGCAAAATTTTCGGCGGGGACTTCGTCCTGCAGGCCGCTCAGTTCTTCGGTGATATAGTCGGGCAGAACGTCCACCCGGGCCGAGAGGAACTGGCCGACTTTGATCAGCACGCCGCCCATGCCGATGGCGAGGGCGCGGAAGCGGCGGGCGGCCCCGGCGTAGCGGTCGTGGGCGGTGTCCCTGGAGAGGCGGCCCAACCCGATCTGACGGAGGAGAATTTCCCAGAAGATGAAGTTGAGAACGACGCGGCCAAAGAAGAGGACGATGCGGAGGTAGCGAGGGTTGAGGCGCACGGGGCGATCATATCATGCAAAGGGTTTGAATCACTGAGGCACTGAATGATATGAAGCACTGACGACGAATCGGTGTCATCATCATCTTCAGTGGCTCAGTGATTCAATTGTAGCGGCGCAGGATGGCGCGAATGGGGCCGAGGTAGCTTTGGCCGAAAAGGTTGAGGTGGTTGAGGAGGTGATAGAGGTTGTAGAGGTCGAAACGATCTCGATAGCCCGGCGTGAGCGGGCGCACGGACTCGTAGGCGCGAAAGAAGGAGTCGGGCGGGGAACCGAAGAGCGCCATCATCGCCAGATCGGCCTCGGCCCAGCCGTAGTAAGCGGCGGGGTCAATCAGAACCGGTCCCCCTTGGGTGTCGGTGTGCAGGTTGCCGCTCCACAGGTCGCCGTGAAGGATGGAGGCGGGTTGAGGGGGGAGGAGGGAGGGGAGATGAGGGAGGAGGGAAATGAGGGATTGGAGATCGGAGGAGTCGAGGAGGCCGTTGCGGTGGGCGAGTTCGGCTTGATAGCGCAGGCGCTGTTTAGCGAAGAAGGTGTAGCCGTCCTCTTCCCAGTCGTTGATTTGCGGAGTCGGGCCGAGGTAGTTGTCGTGGGTGAAGCCGAAGCGCGGGGAGGTGACGTTGTGCAGGGCCGCCATTTGCAGGCCGAGCGTTTCCCAGTAGGGGCGACCCTTGCGGTCGCCCCAGCGATTGCCCTCGCCGTCGCCCCGGCGCGGGCCGGGGGCGATGAACTCCTGCAAGATAAAATCCTGCCCTACCGCCAACACCTTTGGAAGGCGCGGGCCGCCGGGGACGGTGAGGGCGGCCAGCCCTTCGGCTTCGCGCTCGAACATGTCGGGCGGTGCCTGTGAGTTGGTTTTGAGGAAGAGCGGGCCTTTGTCGGTGTCCAGCCGTGAGGCGTTGTTGATACAGCCGCCGCCGAGGGGAACGGCGCGGCGAATCGGGCCGTAGCCGTGGGTGAGGCAGAAGTCGAGGACGGGCGGAGGCAGAATATCCATCGTTCGCATAATGATACGCGAAAGCGGCAAACTTTTCACCGGGCATGAAAGAACGACGGATGCGTGGAATGTAACGGATTTGCACCGGTAAGACCCGATCCGTTAACTCCCACCCATCCGTGTTCTCCCTAGCAGAGAAAGCGAGGACATTCGGCGTCTTTGCTTTCGACCACAATTCGCCTACAATCTCTCCATGCCCGAACTGCCTCGCACGCTGATCAAACTTGCCGCCGTCTTCGTCGAGCATCAGGCCAAAAAGAATCTCGGCGACGAGGCCCTGTCACTGATGGGCAATGTGCTGGCCGAGTATGCCGGCGAGAAGACTCTCGACAAGCTGGTTGAGTTTGTTCAGCAGGGCGAGCGGGCGCAACAGCTTGTCGAAGCCTTCCAGGAAGCTGACCGGTGTTTTGCTGAGACGTGCGGCGATGACATGCTCCGGCAGGCCATCGCCATGTTCCCACTGGCCGAAATCCCCTCGCTCGAAAAACTGGCCGCTGCTCTGCCCGAAACGCTTGACGACGCCCGACTGCTGGCCGCCCTGCGCCAGCATTTTGACAATGACTGGCATAACGCGATGACGAGCGATCAACTTGACCGGGCTGCCTCAGTTTATCGCCAGTGCCTCGACCGCCCTCTGGCCGCCAAGTGCGATCAACTTTTGCCTACGCTTTTTCGAGTTGTTGCACGCATGTATGAAAAAACAGAGCGTATCGATGCGGTGGCAAGCAAATTGCTCGTTGAGCAGGAAGATTTCAAAGCACTTTTCATTAGCTCCGATAAAGCGAATCAACTCAGTGCGCGTGATTGGGTTCGTCCAGTTCCTCCGCGACCAGTGCGTAAAGCAATTGGCCGCCGTCAAGAATTGGATGCGGTCCGTAAAATTCTGCTGCCTGGTGAAAAAGTAGCCATTACTGTTGCGATACATGGCATGCCGGGGGTTGGTAAGACGCTCTTGGCGGAGCAGTTGGCGGTTGAACTGGCGGACGATTTTCCAGGCGGTGTATTGTTCGAACGGCTGGGTGCGAGTTTTCGCGAAACTATGTCGATTCTCGTTAAATGGGGCTCGCTTGCCTTTGGCAACCGGCCATTGCCACCAGGTATGTATGTTGAATCTAATGTGGTTCGTGATCTGCTGGCTGGTCATGGATCAATGTTGGTGATCTTGGACGATGTGTGGCAACTTGCAGCGATTCGCCCACTATTTGACGCCCTGCCGCCCGACGCTAGTGTACTGATTACAACCCGAAGTGAAAATTTAGCACGCGAATTGCGTGGAGAAATATACCATCTCGATATAATCTCTGAAGAAGATGCACTGGTGCTTTTGCGTACTCGGGTCCGCAAAGCGACTGACTCGGATATGCAATTGCTAACCGAATTGGCGCAAGCACTCGGATATCATGCATTGGCGCTTGATATTGCTGGAGGTAGTCTCGACCGCCTGAAGCGCGCCCATTGGCGGTCGGCGATTGTGGAAATAGTCCGGCAAGTGCGAGAGGGCAGCGGGCTTGGGGGAATTGCTCCAGTAGAAGGAGACTTCCGAGGCAGTGTGCTTGAGGTAGTACTTGCCGCCTCGTATCACAAAATGGGTGAGATCGCTAGAAGGCGTTTCCGTAGGATGGGTGCGTTTGCTCCCGATGCGAGTTTCAACGCCGGCGCAGTGGCAAGAGTCTTTGAATGTTCGCCCGAAGAGGCTGAAGAGCAATTGAGATCTTTCCTTGAAGAAGGCCTACTCTCACATATTGACTCCCCATTCAAAGATGGGCCGCCAATTTGGGTGGAACGTTGGCAACAGCACAGCGTCTTGCGAGGATATGCGCTCGCTCTCTTGCGGCGTGAGGGCGAAGAAGAGGACATGCGCAGGCGACATGCCTACACCTATGTTGAGCTCATGGGACATGCAGACGCGGGGCAGGTCTATTTCCGCATGCTGCCCGATTATGCACAACTGCGCCATGCGTTTGATTGGGCTCTGAGCCACGATGTAGAGCTTGCAGATCTGCTCGCAAACAGCACTGCTGGCTTTCAAGAAAATTATAACTTGGTGAACGATATCTACGATTGGGCCTGTCGCCTGCAAAAGCGCGCACTGAGTCCCAAATATCGTAATTTGTGGGGTAGGATCTGGATGGCACTCGCGAACGCACTCTGGTTGATGGCAAATTTACCAAACGAAAATAAGAAGGCTCGGCTATTCGAGAGTCTGGCAGCCTCCAAAGAGGCCCTTAAATATCAGCAGCCTCAAGCAGCATCGATAATGTACTCCAGAGTGCAAAGCAACCGCGCGATTGTCTTAATCGCTTTGGCAAAATTGCCTGGAGAGAATAAGAGAGACCGATTGCTTGAAAGCCTAGCCGTGTTGGATGATGCATTGAGCCACCACCAACACAATTTTGCACCCCTGGATTATGCAGGTTTGCAGAGTAATCGAGCTTCTATCTTATCAGAATTAGCGGAACTACCAGAAGAGGATAGGCACAAAAGGTTGTTAGACAGCCTTGATGCCTCTAATAAAGCATTAGTATACTGTCAGCCGCAAATCGCACCTCTCGATTACGCATTGGTGCAACTTAACCTAGCATGGCGTCTTTACGAATTAGGCAATATGCCTGATGAGAAAAAGGGGACACGTTTGATTGAAAGCCTAAATGCGTGTCGCGAAGCACAAAAATATTATCAACCACACACTGCTCCAAACAATTTTCGCAAAGCCCAAACACTCTCTGCCAAGCTTTGTCTCGATTTGGCATATGTTTCTGGACAAGATCTACTCACGCGGTTGCTGGAGAGTCTGGCGGGCTACGAAAGGTTGTTAGATCATTATCAACCGAATGCAGAGCCCAATGAATACGCACACCTTTGCCTCGAAATTGCCCATGTTTCTATTCAAATAGCAAGATTCTTCGATCAAGAAAGAAGAACATATTTAGTGAAGAGCTTAACAGTTCTTGATCAGGCTTCGCAAAGCGGCTTGCCTGATGTCGTATATGCCAAAATACAGACTAGGCGCGCTACAGTGTTAAGCATGCTAGCCGACCTTCCTGAAGAGAATCGTCACCTCCGATTGCTTGGTGCAATTCAGCTCCTTTATGTCGCATACTCTTTCTTTGAAAAGGCTGGGCTTGAAGGCCATGCAAAAGTAGCAGCAGAACTCCTAATTGACATTGGTGGTGAATTGGGCGATTTGTTTTCAGCGTTATGGGCTGAGCTGGATTTGGGCGCGCTACCGGAGTGGCTATTATCTAATTGGAAACTTGTCCCATTGCCAGAAATTCTCGCTTCTGATCGCACCATCTTTGTTAAAGCTCTTAGCCAAGCTGACAAGAGGAATACTCGTGAGACGTTGCTTGCCGCGGCTCAATCTGGCAACAGATTACTTGATAACCCTGAAGTTGGAATGCTTCCGCTCGCCATCGATCAGTTACAAATAGAGGTCGCAAGGTACTGGAATAACGCCGGTAGTTTGATGTTGTTGGCTGATGACGAGGATAGTGCTGCCAGGTCTCTTTCTGCATTCAACGAATCTGTTCGCCTCCAGCCCAACGATGCTGTTTACTATCGCAATCGCGCCCGCGCCAATGCTGCTCTGGGAAATACAATCGCTGTTGATACTGACTTGAAGCGCGCCGCAGAATTGGAACCAGATTACCCAGGTCAAGCAGATTTGCGGAAGGAACTTGAGCAGATGATGAAAAAGAAGACGGCGGATTGAGGGGCACATCAAAAAAACCGTTGAATTCGTTCAATACTTGTATCTACGCGCAAGTGCAGATGTCCGTTGACCGCATGCCAACCCTCTACGACCTCAGCCACCCTATCGAATACGGCAGACCTTACTTGGGCAGCCCGAGTCGCGAATCATGTACGCAGAGCTGTTAAAGATGAAGCCGATGCCCGCCCACGCCACGCGCGTCTGGCGGAGTTGAGGAAGGAAATGGAAGAACGACGGATGGGTGGGAGTTAACGGATCGAGGTTGGAGGGGGCAAGTTCGCGAGGTGGCACACGTCTGCGCCTTGAGCCGAGGGGGATGGAGTGGCGGAGGGGTGGGATGTAGCGGATTTTTCTCTTGCCGCCCTGATCCGTTACATCCCACGAATCCGTGTTCTTCTGGTCTGAGAGAACGACGGAGGGGTGGGAGTTAACGGATTTGCACTAGCAAGACCCGATCCGTTCAATCCCACCCATCCGTGTTATTACGATGGCAGACATTCTCTTCAAAGAACTCACCAGCCAGATCATCGGCGTCTATTATGACGTTTACAACAACACCAGCCGGACCTACCCGGAATTTGTTTATGAGAAAGCGATGAGGCGCGATATTCGGCAGGCGGGTGGCCCTGCTGTTCAATTTTGGCGGCGCTGAACCCGAATTTGAACGGCTCTTCTTTGAACCACGTCCGGTTGAAATGCCTGCCGAGGCAGTTGAGGAGGTTGTGGCTGATCTGCCATCGGGGTTGATCACGCCCGAATTGACCCGTGAGATTATCGGCGCGCTTTATTCGGTTCACACTGTGCTTGGGCCGGGTTTTATTCACCGCGTCTACGCCAATGCCTGTTATCACGAGATGAAACTGCGCCAGTTACCTGTCCAGGCCCTGAAGGAAATGAAAGTAGTCTATCGCGGCCAACCCCTGGCCGGGATTAAGTTTGCCCATCTCCGCCTCGGCGATCAGGCGTTGGTATTTCCAGTGGCAGTTACAGACATCAATGCGATCAGCTTCAAAAACATCAAGGACTGGTTGCGGGTTGAGCAAGTGCCGCTTGGCATCATTGCTAATTTTCACGCGCTCAGTTTCAAGCCGCTGATCCTGAAGGCTTGAAGGGCACGAATTGGTGGGATTCAACGGATTTACTCTCTGCCGCCCTGATCCGTTAAATCCTACACATCCGTCGTTCTATCCTGGGTCAGAACACGGATCGGTGGGAGCTAACGGATTTACTCTCTGTCGCTCTGATCCGTTAAATCCTGCGCATCCGTCGTTCTATCCTGGGTCAGAACACGGATCGGTGGGATTCAACGCCGCTCCGCTCAGGATGCTTGTCGGGCTGAGTAGTTACGAAAAATTATCGCTTGGGTATTGAGCTCAACAACTCTCGCGCCGAGCGTTCGATCATCTCGTACATCCGCTGGAAACCTTCCGGGCCGCCGTAGTAGGGGTCAGGCACGTCGAGGTCGCCGTCGGCTTTGGGGTCCCACTCGCGCAAAAGTTTGATTTTGGTTTGTTGGGCGGACGTTAAATTCGAGAACGAAAGCAGATCGGATTTGTTCTCGCGATCCATCGCAATGAGCAGGTCGAAGTGGGTGAAGTCGGAACGGGTGATTTGACGGGCGCTGTGGTTGAGGAGGAGGCCATGCTTTTTAGCCACGCTGCGCGAGCGGGCATCGGGCGGCTCACCCTCGTGCCAGCCGCCCGTGCCGGCCGAGTCGAGGATAAATTCGTTAGCCCGCCCGGCCTGCGTCGCCAAATGTGCGAACACGCCCTCGGCCACCGGACTGCGGCAGATGTTGCCCGTGCAGACGAATAAAATTCTTGTTGTCATGACTGGTCAAAGATTTGAACCGCGAAGGCGCAAAGGACGCCAAGATTTCTTCGCGCATCTTTGCGTTCTGTCCGTCGTTTTGCGATGGCCGCGCCTTTTGCAGTGAGTTATTTGATATTGATCTCAAATGGCGCCAGCATCCACACGTGTTCGCGGAGGAGGGCGGGCAGGGCATTGAGGAAATCAACAGCCTGATTAACGGGCGATGGCGGGAACGGCGGGGCGAGCAGGTTGCCGCCGGAGCCAAAATACCAGGCCGGCGTCGTCCAGCGGTTCGTCGGCAGTTTTGCCAGTTCCTTCGCCTTCTCAATCGCCGCCTGCATGTCGCCAAGTTGATCGATCAATTTATGCTCAAACGCCTGTCCGCCCAGCCACACCCGGCCACCGGCCACCGCCTCCAGCGTTGGCTCGTCCATCTTGCGCGCCGCCATCACCACCCGTTTAAAGTCGTCGTAGGAGGCGTCAATTTGCGTTTGCACCATCACCCGCCGCTCCGGCGTGAATGGCGCGTCGTCGTCGTACAGCCCGGCGTTCGCGCCGCGATCAATCAGCACCCGTCGGGCCTTGAATAAATCATATAGACCGGCGGTGACGAGCTTGAGCAGGATGACGCCGATGGAGCCCGTCGTCGTCATCGGTTGAGCGATCACCCAGCCCCCGCCCATGGCCACGTAGTATCCGCCCGAGGCGGCAATGTCATTCAGGTAAGCCACCACCGGCTTCTTGCGCCGGACTCGATCCACTTCGCGCCAGATCAAATCCGAAGCCAGCGACGAACCGCCGCCGGAATTAACATAGAGCACAATCGCCGCGATCTTGTCATCCTTCTCGGCCTCGCGGAAGTGCTGGGCCACTGTCTCCGCTCCGGCGAATTGCTCCCGCACAAAGGGCAGAGGGATGGGCGCGGGGAAGTGCTGACTGTGCCCCGGCGCGATCAACCCTTCCACCATGATGACGCCGATGTGTTTGCCTGATCGCCAGCGGAGGGGGCGACGGAGGATTGACCGGGCAACACTCCAACGCTTGAGTTGGGCCGTCGGTTTTTTAAGCGGCGCATTCTTGTCCCCGGCTTTTTTCTTTAGTGGCGGCCACCACTGTTTCCATTTTGGCTCAGCCGTTTCTTTCTTCGGCGGCGCAAGGTGTTCGGCTAATTCATCCTCATACAACACAGCGTCGAACAGCCGGCACTGATGCGCTTCTTTGGCCGTGAGCGGCGCGCGATCAATCAACACCTTAACTTGATCGGGTTCCAACTTGCGACCCTCGGCAATGGCCCTCACCAAAGCTTCATATCGGCCATCCATCAGCCACGAGACCATGGCGTGATGTTCAGGGGAGATGTCGGAGCGGGCGTAGACATCGCCGACGGTTTTGTACGGCGAGACGTTGACGACTTCGGCCTGCACCCCGACGATCGCCAGCGCATCTTTTAGGAAGGTAATGTCGGCCCGCAACCCCGAGACGTGCCACGTGGCGGGCGGCGGGGCAATGATGCTGTCGGCGGCGGCGGCGATGTAATACGTCAGCGTGTCGAAGTGCTGCGAATAGACCACGACCTTTTTGCCGCCCGCGCGAAACCGGGTCAGCGCATCACGCACGCTTTGGGCCGTCGCCCAGCCCCCGCCGAATCCGTTGAGTTGAAAGACAATGCCCAGGGGTCGCGGGTCGAAGGCGATTTGCTCAAGCATGTTGCGCAGGCCGCTGAGAGAGGGGCCGCCGGGTTGGTTGGGAAGGTCAAACGGAATCCACTTTTGCCAACTGGGCGGCGGGGGGATGTATTCGGGCAGTGGCCCGCCAATGCCCAGCACCACGTAATCCAATGGCGTCTTTCGCAAACGCTGGCGCGCATTGTGAAGGGCGTTGCGGGTGTTGCCCAGGACATCGCCGAGTTTCAATCGAACGTCAGGAAAATTCATGGGCGTAAATATACCATGTCGGATTTGTCCGGTAGGGGCGGGTCGCGACCCGCCCCTACAAACGGATTGAATCAATTGCCGCACGGCCAACGGTTTCCAATGCCAGATCGCCCGAGGGCGGGTGCATCGTTCCGGCGCGGGTGTCGCGGAAGAGGCGTTCGAGAGGCAGGCCGCGCGAGATGCTGGCTCCACCGGCAATGCGCATAGCCTTGTCGGCGACGGCAATGGCCGTGTCAATGGCCAGATGTTTGGCGGCGATGATGCGGGGGAATACAAGGTCGGCTTGAGAACCATCACCCCATTCAGTGGCGGCGTCCATTAGTAATGAGCGGGCGGCCTGCAGAGCCAGATCGATCTCGCCAATCTGTCGTTGGGCGCCGGGCAGAGTTGCAATCGGTTTGCCCAATGCCGTCGGCACGCGTTCGAGCGCGTACTTGATCACGGCATCCCGCGCCGCGATGCCCGCGCCGAGATACACTGAGGTAATGATGAGGAGGAACCAGGCGTTCGGGCCGTGTTGGGTGTCCTGTTCGAGCAGGGCTTCGCGCGGCACGTAAACATTTTCGAGATGGAGGTCGTGGCTGTCGCTGGCGCGCAGGCTGAGGGCGTCGCGCCAGGTCTCCTCCCAACGCAGGCCGGGTGAGAGAGCGGGAACGACGACGAGGGCCGAGGCCCCGTCAAGCCGGGCGCGAATGAGGAGATGGGTGAGGTGCCTGCCGCCGGTGCACCAGTTTTTGTGTCCATTGAGTCGCCAGCCGTCGCCGTCGGGGGTGAGCGTCGTAGCCGGCAGGCCGCCTCGAGAGGGGCTTCCCAATCCCGGCTCGCTGGCGATGTTGTTGAACAGCGCACCCTCATTCACGGCGGCCTGGCACAGTTTTTCAAACAGCGCTTCGGGCCAGGTCCGGGTCTCGCGCGCGCTGCCGAAAACGTGGAGTTGCATGGCGGCCACGAGCGCAGTCGAGGCGCTGCCCTGCGCCAGTTCAAGTTGGGCCGCAATGCAGTCGCGCAGTGAGAGTCCGTCGCCGCCGTATTCGCGCGGCGCGCTGAGTTTGAGGTAGCCGCTGTCGCGCAACGCCCGAACATCTTCTTCGGGCAAACGCGCGAGTCGATCCGCTTCGTCGGCGCGAGGGGCGATTTGTCGGGCGAGGGATTGGGCGAGTGTAAGGTGACCGGGAAAAATCATGCGGGCAAGTTTACCATGCCAATCTGCGGTATCATTCGCCCAGCTTATGGACGAACCTGCCCTCATTCGTGACGCCCAGCGCGGCGACCTCGACTCGTTCAATCGCCTCGTGCTTGAGTATCAATCACCCGTTTACAATCTCGCCTATCGCATCATGGGCGATGGCGACTCGGCTTCGGATGCGACCCAGGAGGCTTTCATTTCCGCTTATAAAAACATTCGCAGCTATCGCGGCGGCTCGTTCAAAAGCTGGCTGATGCGCATCGTCACCAACGCCTGCTACGACGAACTGCGCCGCCGCAAACGCCGCCCGGCCTCCTCGCTCGACGCTCTGGCCGTCGTCGAGACCGGCCCCGACGCCGAAGGCGAAGCCCAACTGGTCAGCGAGACCGAGTCCCCTGAGTCGCACGCCGAACGAGTCGAATTGGCCGAGGCTATTCAGAACTGCCTCGATCATCTGCCCGATGATCAGCGGCTGGCAATCGTGATGTGCGATGTGCAGGGCATGGACTACAGCGAAGTGGCCGCCGCCACGCGTGTGGCCCTCGGCACTGTCAAAAGCCGCATCGCCCGCGCCCGCGCCAAATTGCGCGACTGCTTCCGCCATCACCGGGAACTTTTGCCCGCCGCCTTCCGTCTGGAAGAAGAGCCATGATGAACCTCTTTCGATCCCCCGAAGACCGGGATGATGAATTGCTCTCGGCCTATTTGGATAATGCCCTCGCACCGGGCGACCACCTCAAACTAGAGGCCCGCCTTGCCGTTGACCTCAAACTGCGGCGGACGTTGAACGAACTGCGCGCGGTGAAGACCGGATTGACCGATCTGCCAAAGGTGAAGCCGCCTCGCAACTTCACCCTCACTCCGGCCCTCGCCGGCCAGCCTGCCCGGCGACCGGCCTCACCGTTGATCCCCGCCCTAAACTGGGCAACGACCGTGGCGGCGATTCTGTTTGTCGCCGTCCTCTCGGCGGATCTGATGGGCAATCGTTTCCTGGCCGCGCCGCCAAGCGAGTCCCAAGTATTGACTACGCAAGTCGAGGCCCCAGCCGCAGAGGCCGCCCCGCAAGTAGCACTCGCACCGGATGACACCCAGAGCGAGGCTCTAAAATCGGCAACCGCCACACCGGACTCGACCCTGAGAGTTTTGGTCGAACCTTCGGCTGAAGTCGCCGCCCCGCCGGTAGGCGCTGGCACTTTGGGCGAAGACCCCTATAGCTACGCCGGCGCTGAACCGTTGACGGATGTGCCTGGCACCCCCACCCCCTCCCTTTCCGATTCGGCAGTGGCCTCATCCGAAACTCCGACCCCCGAAGGCACTGCTGTCGCTCAGGCGCAGACAGCGGATCAGGCAACGATTGCGCGCGAGTCGGAAACAACCGTGGCCGAAGTGGCGCCGGTTGAAAACGCCGACATGGCGAATACTCAATCCACAGAACCCGGCACAAACACATTGCGCCTCGCGCAACTCGTATTAGGCCTGGCCCTCGTCGGTCTCGTCACTGCTTCCTTCATCCTTCGCCGAAAATAAACCTCCGATAGTGTCACCCTGAACGCGTTCTTTGCGCGAAGGGTCTCGCCTCCGGCCAACGAAATGAAAATACGGAGACGCTCCGCATAAAAAAGCGGCGGCGTCTCTTTTTGTGGTCTAATTGCCTCGCCATGAGCGACATCAACTTTTGTATTCGTTGCGGCCACGCCGTCGAAAGGCGCATGGTCGAGGGCAAACCCCGCCCGGTCTGCCCGGCTTGCAATCACATCCACTTCATCGATCCCAAAGTGGCCGCCGCCATTATCGTTGAGCGAGAGGGCAAAGTCCTGCTCACCCGCCGCGCCAACACGCCGAGACAAGGGCTGTGGGTGACGCCCGGCGGCTTCGTGGACGATGACGAAGACCCGGCACAGGCGGCGGCTCGCGAGTGCGAAGAAGAAACCGGATTGAAGGTTGAGATCGTGGAATTGCTCGACCTCATCGCCGGGCGCGAATGGCCGGGCGGGGCGAGCTTTGTGATCTTCTATCGCGCCCGCATCGTCGGCGGGGCGCTCACTGCTGGCGACGACGCCGATCGCGTCGCCTTCTTCGGCCCGGACGAACTGCCGGAAATTGCGTTTGAGTCAACAAGGAAGATGTTGGAGAAGTGGCGTTCGCAAAACGTGTAGGGGCGATCAATTGATCGCCCCTACCAGTCGGGGTGCGCGGACTTGAACCGCGGACCCCCGCGTCCCAAACGCGGTGCGCTACCAACTGCGCTACACCCCGAAGTGCCAGCAGTATAGCCTTTCAAAATAATAGCGTCAAGGCAATGTTGCCGTCAACAGATTTTGGGAGCGGATTACACCGAATGCGCCGACGGAATCCGTTCAATCTGTTTCCACCGATTTCTGGTGGCATAATCCGTTGACAGCGTCTCTTGGCACGCCTTATGCACTTTGTCACGCTTGACGCGAAATTCATTTTGATACACACTACACGGCGCTGTGACACTGACTCGACGCAACTTCCTTAAACTCGCTGGGCTGGGTGGGGCGGGGTTGATCATGGGCCTCCGGGCCGCCGTAAAGGCCGCCCCGACGTTGCGACTGTTGGCCCCGGCCCGATCCCTTTCCCCGGCCACCCTCACCGGGTTCACCGCCGCCACCGGGGTGGGCGTTCAACTTGTTCATGGCCCGCCCGCGATTGACGGCCGCAATTACGATCTGGTGGTTTCGCCCGTGCCTGAACTGATTCGATTGATTGAACGTGGTCTGGTGCGCGAGCTTGGGCCGATGGACTCGCCGCCGCCGCTCGAACAACGCCTCTACGATCCCCTCAACACCTTCAGCCTGCCCGCCGCGCGGGGTGCCATTGGCATCAATGCGCGCGGGGTGACCTCGCCAACCTCATGGGCTGAGTTTTTCGAGCTAGCCCGCACCGAACCCGCACACCTGCCGCCTGCTGAAAGCCTCAATGCCGCCCTCAAATCCCTCGGCCACTCGATCAATACCCGCAACGCCTTTGCCCGCGCTGATGCCCAGTCCCTAGTCTCTAATCTTCAGTCTTCGCCTCTCGAAGACGCTACCTTGGCCATCTCCCATCCCCTCGGCAACGGTTGGACGTTCACCCTCCCCGCCGAAGGCGCAGAGTCCTGGGAAGACTGCTTCTGCATCCCGACCGGCTCGCCACACCCCGACCTCGCTCACGCCTTCATCCAATTTGCCCTCATCGCGCAGCTGCTTGCGCCCTTGCCGCAGGGAGCGCTGGAGCCGCTCAGCCCTTACGGATGGCTCAAATAAACGTCGCAATCTCCTCCAGCGGTCTTTTGCTTATGCCGGGAACCATCGCCCCTTCCGCCGGGTAGCCTACCACCAAAACCAAAAACGGCCGCTCGTGCGCGGGGCGGCCCAAAATAGCGTTGAGGAAGCCCATCGGACTCGGCGTGTGAGTCAACGAAGCCAACCCGGCGTGATGAATGGCCGTGATCAAAATGCCGGTGGCAATGCCGACAGACTCTTGGGTGTAGTAGTGCTTGACTTTGCGGCCATCGGGCAAAAGGCCGAAGCTTTCGGCGAAGATGGCAATGAGATAAGGAGCGGTTTCGAGGAAGGGCTTGTGTTCGTCGGTGCCAAGCGGGGCCAGAGCATCAAGCCATTCCTGCGGCGCGCGCCCGCGATAAAACTCGCGCTCCTCTTCCTCTGCGCCCTCGCGTATCTTCTTTTTGATCGCCGGGTCGCTTACGACGACGAAGTGCCAGGGTTGCATGTTGGCTCCGTTGGGCGCGGTCCCGGCGGCCCGCAAACAGTTCTCGATCACCTCACGCGGCACGGGCCGATCCGAAAAATGGCGGACGGTGCGGCGGCGGCTGATCTCGGCGTAGAAATCGGCGGCGCGACTTTTCATTTCTTCGACGGAGTATTCCCGATAGTGGGTGCTGAGGGGGATGAAGGCGGGTTGGGTCATTGACTCTCCTCGATGCGACACAGCTCTAAACTGCGTCGCACCTTCACAAAACAAAACGGCCAGTACATTGTACTGGCCGTTCGGAAATTTGGCGCTTAATTTTCCGGGGTGGGAGGAGGCTCGTCGCTTTCCTCTGGGGTGGGGTCTTCAGCCGGGGACTCGGTCGCTTCGGGCGCGGGATCGTCGGCGGCAGGCCCGTCAGTGGCAAGTGCTTCGGTCGACTCAGGTTCGGGGGTCTCCGGCTCGGCGGTCGTCGCCGTTTCCGGTTCGCCGTCAATCGGCCCGTCCACGCCATCGCAGTTCTGATCGATCCCATCTTGAGTCGAGTCGTCGGCATTGGGGTTGATCGCAGAGTCGGCGTCGTCGCCATCGCCGTCGTTATCGGGTTGAGCGCCATCGGCGGCATCGCAGTTTCCGTCAATGCCATCGCCCGCCGGGTCGTCGGCGTTGGGTTGAATGGCGGCGTCTCCGTCGTTGCAGTCGCCGTCGAGGAGGGTGAAGCCATCGCCATCGGCGTCGGCTTCGACGATGGTTTGCGTTTCAGGATTGGTCTCGAACCATTCGGCCAGGACGTCTTCTTCGATTTGCTCGACGGGGGCGGGCGGCTCATCGGCGGCGTCAATTTCAGTTTGCTGGCCGGACTCAAGCTCAACCGCGCCGTGATCGTTTTCGACGACACACTTGCCGCTGGTTTCGAGACAGGCAATCTCCACTCGACCCTGCTCCGTCACTTTGACGCTCATCAACGATCCGCGCACGGCGGCCGACCCGACCGGGGTTTCAATTTCAACCGCGCCACTGCCCAGCGAGTCTTTGATGATGACGAAGAGTTGGCCGAGGGAGAGGTGGAGTTTGATCAGTGGGTTCTGCGCATCGCCGCTCAATTCAATGACGGTAAACGCTGTCTCCGGCCCCAGCCGGGTGATCGCCCCCTGAGCGAATTGTACGGTGGCGAGCGACTCAACTCCGGTGCGAACCTGATTGCCACTCGCCAGAGATTGCCCGATTGAAGCCACATTCCAGACCGATGTTTCGTCGAGGCGTTGATCGGCATCCCCTTTGATGTGACTGATGGCGGCGACGGAGGGTGTGGTTGGAGCGACGGCCACCACTGCGGTGGCCGCCGCCGAGATCGGGGGCGGCGGAGTCGGCGCGGCGTTGCAGGCCGCGATCAGGAGAGTCAGAATCGTGAAGGTGTAGAGCAGTTGACGCATGAGGCCATTATCGGGCAATGCCTTTTATTCGAGCGATAGAGTTGGTTGGGAAAAGTTAGTGAATTTTGTGGGCCATTGCTTGACAGCCCCTGATCCGTCGGGTACAATGCCGCCGAAGTTGGGCCTGTAGCGCAGTTGGGAGCGCGCTTCAATCGCACTGAAGAGGTCGAGGGTTCAAATCCCTCCAGGTCCACCTTGAAACTTCATGGGCCCATAGCGCAGTTGGGAGCGCGTCTCAATGGCATTGAGAAGGTCGAGGGTTCAAATCCCTCTGGGTCCACAAAAGGGGCAGACACAGGCAAACCAAAAGTTTGCACGGTCTGCCCCTACATATAGCAATGCGATGAAGAGGAGTAGTAGGCCATCCCATCAGAGAGCCGGATGTAAGGGTGAAAGTCCGGCGGTGTGAGGGAACACCACAAGGCTGAACTCGCCTCCGAGCATCCCGGGGTACCGGGCGGGCTGGCCCGTTATAGCTTTTAAGTGCTGGCGGCCTTGTCGCCAGAATTAGGGTGGTACCACGGAGAATCCCTTCGTCCCTTGTTGGATGGAGGGATTTTTATTTAGTACATGGATAAACGCAGATGAACACGGATTCAAAGAAAGGAAAATCCGTGTCACTCCGTGTGAATCCGTGTACAAAAAATGGAAACGCGATTTTTCGACACGGCCTACGGGCGAACGCATGTGGTGGCGGAGGGCGCCGGATCGCCGGTGCTGTTTCTGCATGGCCGCATGTCGCCATTGCACACCTGGCAGGCGTGGGATGCGAACTTGAGTGAGGTCGCGGCGGCGGGCTTTCGGGCGATGGCGATTGAACTGCCCGGCTACGGTGAGGCAACACGCGCCGAGGGGCCAATCTCCAGCGAGAGCGCGGTGGATTGTGTCATGGAAACGTGCGATCAGATGAGGTTGGCGAGTTTTTCAGTTGTGGGCTACAACTGGGGAGGGATGCTGGCCTGGCGGGCGGCCATCATTTACCCGAAACGTGTCTCTAAATTGGTGCTGGTGGCCGCCGAAGGTGCGGCGCAACTTTACGACAGCCTGCCGGGGAAGTTGAAAACGCCGGCCCTCGTCCTGTGGACGGACGCCGATTTTTATCTGCCGGCGGCCCAGGCCGGAGTGTTCGCGCGGGCCATCCCCGGCGCGCAGGTGCAGGTGTTCAAGTGGGCGGAGGGCATGAGTGAGCTTGCGGCCCGCGCGCCGCAAAAACTTGGACAACCTTTTAATGAGAAGTTGATTCGATTCTTGAAAGAGTGACTCTGGATAGCACGGATATGTGGAATTGACGGATCAGAATCCGTTCATTCCGAAATCCGTGCTATGAAGGTGAACGAAAGATTCTGACGAAGGGTGATCATCATGGCTACTGTAAAAAAGAAAGCGGCAACGAAGAAGAAAGTTGTTGCTAAAAAGAAAATGCCTGTCAAAAAAGCGTCGGCCAGGCCGGTGAAGAAGAAGGCCGTCGCCAAAAAAATGACGGCCAAATCGGCGAAGGCCGGAAAACCGGATCGCTACAATCCCGCCGCCATCGAGTCGAAATGGCAGAAGAAGTGGGAGAAGGACAAGCTGTATCGGGCCGCCATCGATCACAGCAAGAAGAAGTTCTACTTCCTGACGATGCTGCCCTATCCGAGCGGCAACCTGCACATCGGCCACTGGTATGCGATGACGCCCTCGGATGCCCGCGCCCGTTATCTGCGGATGAAGGGCTACAACGTGATGTTCCCGATCGGGTTCGACGCTTTCGGCCTGCCGGCCGAGAACGCCGCCATCCAGCGCCGCATCCACCCCAAGAAGTGGACGTATTCCAACATCGCCCACATGCGACAGCAACTACGCTCGATGGGGGCGATGTGGGATTGGGAGCGTGAGGCGATCTCATCCGATCCCGGCTACTACAAGTGGACGCAGTGGTTCTTCAGCCAACTGTTCAAGCACGGGCTGGCCTACAAGAAGATGTCGCCGGTGGACTGGTGCCCGCAGTGCCAGACCACGCTGGCCCGCGAACAGGTGTGGGGCGACGACCGCCACTGCGAACGGTGCGGCACGCCGGTGATCAAGAAGAATCTGGATCAATGGTATTTCCGGATCACGAAGTACGCCGACGAATTGCTGAACTTCGAGGGCATTGACTGGCCGGAGACGGTGCGGCTGTTGCAGACCAACTGGGTCGGGCGCAGTGAAGGCGCGAATGTGATCTTTAAGTCGGAGCAGGGGGATGGGATTGAAATTTTCACCACCCGGCCCGACACCCTGTGGGGGGCGACGTTCATGGTGCTGGCCCCCGAACATCCGCTGGTGGCCAAGCTGACGATGGTTGATCGAAAGAAAGAGGTGGAGGCCTACGTGAATTGGGCCACGCGGCAAACGGACATTGACCGCGAGTCCACCGAGAAGGAGAAGACCGGCGTCTTCATTGGGGCCTATGTCATCAACCCGGTGAATGGGGCCAAGATTCCGATCTGGATCGCTGACTACGTGTTGATGACCTATGGCACGGGCGCAATCATGGCCGTGCCCGCCCACGACGAGCGCGACTTCCAGTTTGCGCTGAAGTTCGGCCTGCCCATCATTCCGGTGATTGATCGGCCTGATGGCCGCACCAAGTCGTTTGCATTGGGCGGCACGCTGCGCGAGGGATTTGCCGAGGCTCTGCGCGACGAGCACATCCCGTTCGAGGACAAGCAAGGCTCAGTCTACGTCACCATCCCGCAACAAAAGGTGGCGCGCTACATCGAGATCGCGCAGAAGTTTGTGGTCGCAGGTAAGTGGAATGAAGTGGTTGGCACGCGCTGGGCGTTTGTCTTTGGCCCGAACGAGGTTCAGGAGTGGGAGTCGCTGGAGGCGGAGAAAACGATTCTGGCCCGATGCCATGGACTGGAGAAGAACGTCCGCGACAAGCGCACAGTGATGGAGATGTTGTGGGCGGTGGAGTTCTATCGTGATGTGCTGTATCACGATCATTACGGGACGATGATTCATTCGGGCGAGTTCAACGGCTCCCCCGGCGAGACGGCCAAAAAGGACGTCATCGGCTGGCTGGAGAAGAAGGGTTTCGGTAAAGGGGCAATCACCTATCGCATCCGCGACTGGTTGATCAGCCGTCAACGCTATTGGGGCGCGCCGATCCCGATCGTCTATTGTCCGCAACACGGGCAGGTTCCGGTTCCCGATGAACAACTGCCGGTGAAACTGCCGGACAAAGTCGAGTGGCTGCCCACCGGCCAGAGTCCGCTGAAACTGCATCCGACGTGGAAGAAGGCCAAGTGTCCGATCTGCAATCAACCCGCCGAGCGTGACACCGACACCATGGACACCTTCATGTGTTCGTCATGGTATCACCTGCGCTATCTGAGTCCGAAGTACGAGGAGGGGCCGTTCGACCCGGAGGAGTACGACTACTGGATGCCGGTGGATGCCTACACCGGCGGCGCGGAACATGCCACGATGCACCTGATCTACACCCGCTTCTTCCATAAAGCCCTGCGCGACATGGGCGTGGCCGAGGGCCACGAACCGATGACCCAATTGCGTAATCAGGGCCAGATTCTGGGGCCGGACGGCCAGCGCATGAGCAAGAGTCGCGGCAACGTCATTGACCCTGACGTGCAATTGAAGAAGTATGGTGCGGACGTGGTGCGGGCCTATTTAATGTTCGGTTACCGCTGGGAAGACGGCGGCCCGTGGGGGACGGAAAATATCGAAGGCGTGTCGCGATGGTTGAATCGCGTTTGGATGTTGGTGACGGAGAGCGACAAACGACCAACGTCAAACGTCAACGCCGGAGAGGCGAAGGTGTTGAAACGGACGACGCATCAGACGATCAAGAAGGTGAGCGATGACTTTGAGGCCTACGCCTTCAACACCATCATCTCGTCACTGATGATTTTGACCAACGACCTGCAGAAGTACCGCGAGACGACAGCGGGCGGGCCTGAATGGGACGAGGCGGTGAACACTTTGCTGAAGCTGATGGCCCCGGTCGCCCCGCACATCGCCGAAGAGTTGTGGGCGCGGCGCGGGATGCCCTACTCGATCCACCAGCAATCATGGCCGGAGTACGCCGCCGCTGCCGCCGCCGAGGACATGATCACGCTGGTTCTGCAGGTCAACGGCAAGGTGCGCGACCGCATCACCATGCCCGCCGGGCTAAGCGAGGCCGAGGCCCAGCAGGCGGCGCTGGCGAATGAGACAGTGAAGAAGTATCTGGACGGCCAGACGCCGAAGAAGGTGATTTATGTGGAGGGGAGGTTGGTGAATGTGGTGGTGTGAGGCGAGGCGTAGAGCGCAAAGCGACAAACGTCAAACGACAAGAGGAGCGGCCCGACTAGGGCCGCTCCTCTTGTCGTTTAAGACCTGTCAGGTGGGCGCTTTGTGTGATGAGGCTTAGCAGTTTTGGCGCGCCCACCTGACAGGTCTCAGCGTTCGTTTATTCGTTCACCATTCGTTGTCCGCTTGCTCATTCCCCTCCCATACAATTGCCTCAACAATTCCATTCTCAAAAAGGAGAACTCCAAAATGGATCTCGTCGGCTTGATACTCTTTCTGGTAATCGGTTTGGTCGGCGATCTGGTCGTGGGCGTGGTCGGGGCCTTTGTCGGCGGCTGGCTGTTCAGCCTGTTCGGTATCTCGGCTGGCGGCCTGATCGGATCGTTGATCACTGCCTTTGTGGGGGCGGTGGCCTTGTTGTACGTGATCCGCCTCATCAAGCGGGCATGAGCTTTGAAAATGTGGAGCGAGTTGCCAACTCGCTCCTACGTTTTTAATTTCAGTTGTTCTTTCGCCCAGGCCGCATCTTCCGGCGACAGCGGCGGGTCGGGGTCAAGCCCGTAATCAATGGTCAAGTCGTAATTGGCCCGCGCATACATCGCCTGCAGGAGCAAGCCAAGATTGATCATGGGTTCATCGTCATCGGCGCGCAAAGGTAGACGAAACAGCGGCACAGGGTCGCGAACTGTGAAGGGGTAGAGTTCGGCGCGCGGACGCTGGCCGACGCGGCTGACGAGGAGGCGATAGTCGCCGGGTTGGTTCTCGCCCGGCTGGCTCTCGCCCGGCCAGCGGACGGGCATTGGCCCGTAAGCCCGCAAGAGATCAATTTCGACCAAGTGGGCGCGGGAAGCCAGCGCATTGTTGCGCTTCTCTTCGTACTTCTCGCGGCCTTCGCCAGGACGTTTGTTGACTGGCGAAAGAATCTCCACAACCGTGATGACTTCTTTGGCCGGGAGGTCTCGGATTTCCAGCCAGCGGTGTTTGATTTCCTCGCGCTGGGGCGTTTCGACAATGACGGGTCGGGCCAGCGGCGGCACGGCGTACACAGCTTGCGCTTCAGAGACCGAACGAACGGAGACATCGGGCCGGCCGAGCGATTCGGAGTTGTCTGTGGTGACGACGTAAACCATCTCCTCGACTTCGGCCTGGTAAGTCGGGCGCAGGCGAGGGTTGAGGTCGTCGGCCAGCGCCACGACGAGGCGGGCGTGGATGCTGCCCCATAAGTTCGGGCGCTCCAGCCACGGGTTCATGCCGGGAAACGGATATGGCATGGCGAGATTCTACACCCTAAGCACGATAGTGGCCGGAGCCGCCGCCAACTTTCCCTAACCAATCCATACCTTCAAGCCGGAGAATTTCCGGCACAATGGGCGACAATGTGATCTGAGATACAGCATCTCATCCCTTTTCGGAGTATTGTCGCTCGCATGAAAATCGAAAACCTGATTCTGGTCCACTCCTTTCCCACCAACAGCCTGTTACTACGTGACCTGATCGAATACCTCGGCGATTATTTCGAGAACGTGCATTGCATTGACCTGCCCGGCTTCACCCGCGCCATCCCGCCGCTGGAGACCATCAGCTTCGACGGCTACCGGCAGTTCGTGCAAAACAAAATCAACGAGCTGAATCTAGACAGCTATTGGATGGCCGGGCTGTCCTTCGGCTTTTTTATCATTGACCGGCTAAAACACGACGGGCGGTGCAAATCCATCATCGCCATGGAGCCGTATCTTGGTGCGCAATCCTTACAAAAGCCGACTCGAAAAGAAGAACTGATTCGGGGACTCGTCCACCTGATCCTGAAACTGAATTGGTCGGACGCTCTTTGGCGCAATCCTTTGTTTCGCCGCCTCTTCCCGGCCCTGGCCGACTCTATCCCGGCCAAGAGCGTTGATATTGTGTTGAACGAGATTGATGGCCGGACATTTTTCGAGACGGCTGACCTGTTACTGAACAACAAAGAGCGCGCCGTCTTTCAAAACCTGCCTGATGTGCTGGTGATCAACAAAGACGACGAGACGCTCAATTACGAGTACGTCTATCGCACCTTCCGCGAACATACCCGGCGGCTGTTTGTGATCCACACTGCCGTCGAGCATCATCCCCGCAACCCCTCAAAAGCCTATTTTCAGGAACGCATCCCCGCCGACGGCAACCTCAACGCCATTCAATTTGTCAGGGGCCAAACCCGCCCCCTCGGCGGCGATTGACGATCTGCGGTCACCTCTTATCTCAAAGCCTTCTTTGCCCTCAACCATTTCTTCCCCCGCATTGTCGAGTGGGCCATCGTCCACACTGGCTGGCGGCATGAGGGGTAAAATAGCCCCATTCCGTGTTTATCTGTGTACCGTCACTGCAGGATGAAAGGGGGTGTGCCGATGCCCTACCGCAATCCCGGCTGGGAACTCCCCAACGGCCATATCGTTCGCAGTCATGCCGAGGAAGCGCTGTGCCATTACCTCAGCGATATTCCGCACGCGCACTGGGCGCTGAACTTCAATGTGCAGATCGTGCCCCGGCATTGGCTATTGTTTGTCCCCAGTATCGTCCTCAATGACCTCAAGAAAGACGACCGCACAGTGCTGATCGAGCCGGTGAATTCGATCCAGCCGGGTGGGGGCGTGCGCCGCCTGCAAGCCTTTCGCCGGATGCACTCGCGCAATTATTTTGTCGTCGTCGTCGCTCGTCGCGTATTGCACCATCGAATCTCAGAGGATACCTACGACGTGATCTTTTCGGTTGAAGACTTTGAGCCGCTCGGAGAGTTTTTGAGTGGGTGAGAGGCGACATAGTTCGCCGCTTCGCCACGGCTTCGCCACAGCTTCGCCACAGCTTCGCCACGTAGTCCAGCCGGAGCCAAGCGAGGTGAAAAATAAAAAAGCGCGAGTGCTATTTGCCTCGCGCTTTTGATTACTCACACTTCAACCAGTAACTGGCTTATGAGAATTGCCAGCGGGTGACATCTTTGGGGAATTGCTTCCAGGCAAATACGACGCGCGGGCGAAAGACATACGTCCCCGGATTCGTTCCGTAGTCTTCCGGCCTCGGCCCGTAGCCATACTTCTGGGCCGAGGCCTCTGACAGACGGATCGCAAGTGCCCGATCCGGGGCACGCAACTCATGCGCCTCGCCGTGCAGAATGACAACATCCAGCCCGTTTTCCAGGTGGACGCATACGGCTGGATTGGCCGCCAGGTTGTGATTGCGGCGCGTGTCGGGGCTGCCGCCAAAATACAGTTGCTCATCCAGCCACAGGCCATCCACGGGCGTTGCGTGTGGGCGACCGTCCAAACTCACGGTGCCAATCCAATAATACTTGGCGGCGGCCATGCGCTCGGACACATGCGACCAGGGCAGAAGTTCCTTCCGGCTTTTGGGGATGCCGTAGGCCGGGCCGGGTGTATGCGGTCGGCCCGCTACCGGGCCGTGTATTGGGTTAGGGGCTTTTTTCTTTGGGGCTTGTTTCTGAGTCGCCATGTCTTGTCTCTGTGGAAAATGCTCGTTGGCGAGTTTGTTGTTCAACGCCTGATTGGACGCAGCCTCGACCCGGCTTGGCGAAAGTGTGAGCCATTCAGAGTGGCTGGGTCAATTGTCTGTAGCAGGGACACTCCTCACTTGACCGGCAACGATGACGCATACTTCACCCCTGCCTTAATCCACTTGGCCAAACCCGGTTCAGTCGCGAGACCTTTCGGCTGCACCAGAATCCAGCCCATCATGGGCCGCCCAGTCAAGTCGAATATGCGAGTGTGTGGCTGGCTCAAGGCCTGAGCGGTTTTCTGCGGGTCAACACGAACGATCATCTCCTGACCGTGCACACCACAACACATGTTGCCGTTCAACAAGAAAGCCAGACCGCCAAACATCTTCTTTTCTGACAGGCCGCGACGTTTGCCCAGTTGCTTGCGAATACGTTCAGCCAGACCGTTGTCGAAAGCCATCTATTCCACCATTAGTGTGGGGCTAAGTTGTGTCCAGCTCAGACATGTTGATCGACGAGGATTGGGTTGCCGTCGGGGTCCACGGCGACAAAACTGGCGGGCCCCGTCGTACTTTCATCTGCCTCGCTCACTAACTCCACACCTTGCGCCTTCAGCTGGTGCTGCAGATCGCGCACGTCTGTGAAAGTATCGAGCTTGTGGGCGCGACTGTCCCAGCCAGGATTGAAGGTTAACGTGTTCTTCTCGAACATTCCCTGAAAAAGACCGATCGCGTGATCTCTGTTCTTCAAGATCAACCAGTTACTCGTCGGGAAGGCAAAGACTGTCACGCGCCATGAGCATCTGTGTTGGGTCGCTAGCCCACATCTCCGGATCCTACCGCCTAACGGCCTGCGTCAGCCGCGCGTGAGCCATCGGCATCTTAGTTCGGTGACTACTTCACGGCCATGTTTTGTGGGCATCTAACTACTTCATCTGCCGCAATACCAATACGACTTTGCCCTGCACTTTCACATTCTTCGGGTCAACGTAGATCGGGCCCATCGTCGGGTTGGCGGGTTGCAGGCGCACTTTGCCGTTTTCAAGATAGAAGTGTTTGAGCGTCGTCTCTTCACGATCGTTCAACCACACCGCCACCATTTCGCCGTTGCGGGCCTGCTCCTGCTTGCGCATCACCACAATGTCGCCGTCATTAACCATGGCGTCAATCATCGAGTCGCCGCGCACTTGCAGGGCGAAGAGGTTCTCCGGGTCTTTGACCAGCCCGCGGGTGATTTCAATTGCTTCGTCTGGGGCAAAGGCGGTGTCCGCGCCGGGGACGGGGACGGGTTGGCTGGCGAAGATGCGGCCCACCAGTGGGATACGGACGACGTTGGCGACGGCGGCCATCACACTGTCGGCGGCGTCGGCCACCAGCCTTAACCCTCGCGAGACCTTGAGATCGCGGACGAGGTAGCCGTTCTTTTCCAACTTATTCAAGTTGTAGTTGACAACCGAGGTGGATGAGATGTTGACCTTGTTGCCAATCTGGCGAATGGTGGGGGGGTAGCCATACTGGCGCCCAAATTCGCCGATGAATTCCAGGATGTCGCGCTGTCGTTCGGAAAGTTTGCCCTTAGCCATAGTTTTCTCCTTACAGACCCGTCATGGATTCGGCGAACTTCGTTCGCACAAAACCTGACAGGTCTTGTATATGCCGGAATTATATGCGAACGGAAGTTCTAAGTCAACTCCCAAAATTTTAAGGCAAGTCGGCTTGACAGAGCAGGGCGAGTAGAACTAGAGTTCTAATATGAAGCGATGCGCCTGGCCGGGCGAAAACCCGCTAATGATTGCCTATCACGACTCTGAATGGGGGGTGCCGGTACACGACGACCGCCGGCTGTTTGAGTTTCTCATTTTGGAAGGAGCGCAGGCTGGGCTAACGTGGCAAACCATTCTGACCAAGCGGGAAAATTACAGGAAGGCATTCCACAATTTTGAGGCGGCCAAAATTGCAAAGTATACCGAGCAGGATGTGAAGCGGCTCTTGGCCGACCCCGGCATCGTCCGCAACCGGCTCAAAGTGCGGGCCGCCATCGGCAATGCCCGCGCCTTCCTCAAGGTGCAGGAGGAGTTCGGGTCATTCGACAAGTACAGCTGGGGATTTGTCGGCGGTGTCCCGATTAAAAACCGTTTCAAGTCGCTGGCTGAGCTTCCGGCCAAAACTGCCGTATCCGATGCGTTGAGCAAGGAGTTGCTCAAACACGGCTTCAAATTTGTCGGCTCGACGATCTGCTACGCCTTTATGCAGGCGGCGGGTCTCGTCAACGATCATACCGTAGAGTGTTTTCGTTACAAGGAGGTATAAAAATGGCTTCTCGAAAAACGCGCGTACTGGTTTTCGTCGGTACCCGCAAGGGAGTGTTCGTGTTTGAGAGCAATCGCGCCCGCAAGAAGTGGCAGGCCAGCGGGCCGCACATCGCCGGCTGGTCGGCGCATCATGTTTCGTTTGATCAACGTGATGGCACGATCCGGGCCGCCCTCAACCATGATGTGTATGGCCCCAACATTCACCGCTCGCGCGACTTGGCAAAGACGTGGGAGATGGCTGGCGGCCCGACCTTCCCCAAAGAGTCGGGACAGGAGGTCAAACGGATCTGGCGGGTGGAGCCGGGGCGCCCGTCTCGCCCCAATGAACTTTGGTCCGGCATTGACCCGGCCTCGCTGTTCAAAAGCGCCGATGGCGGCGCGACCTGGGAAGCGGTGGAGGGCCTCAACAAGCACCCCACACGCGAGACGGATTGGTTTCCAGGCGGGGGTGGGTTGATCCTGCATTGCATCATCCCCCATCCGACGAATCCGGATCGGATGCACGTGGCGATCTCGGCGGCGGGCGTCTTTCGCACCGACGACGGCGGGGCGACATGGACGCCCAAGAACCGCGGCACGCGCGCCGACTTTTTGCCGGAGGGCAAACAGACGCCGGAGGTGGGCCAATGTTGCCATCACCTCGTTGCCAGCCCGACGGATCCCGATCTGCTCTTTCAACAAAATCACTGCGGCGTCTATCGTACCGAGAACGCGGGCGACGACTGGACGGACATTGCCGCCGGTCTGCCGGCCAAGTTTGGCTTTGCGATAGGGATTCATCAGCACGCCGACCAGACGATTTACGTCGCGCCGGAAGTGAGCGACGAATATCGCTACATGCCGGAGGGGGCGATGGGGGTCTATCGCTCGCGTGACGGCGGGCGCAACTGGGAACGATGCGCGGATGGCTTGCCGGAGAAGTACGCCTACCTCAACGTTTTGCGCGAGGGCATGGCAACGGACTCGTGCGACCCTGGCGGGGTTTATGTGGGCACCAGCACCGGCCAGGTGTTTTACAGCAGTGACGAGGGCGACTCGTGGAAGCTGTTGGCCGATTATCTGCCGCCGGTGTATTCAGTGGCGACGGCGGTGGTGGAATAGCAACTCAACCCGGCTCAGACCTGTCAGGTCTGAGTGGGCGACATCGCTTGCCGAACGCCTGCAACGTGATGGCTATGTTGCCGAAGTACTGGATCAGCTGATCGTCAATGAGTATCGGCCCGGACAGGGGATTTCCAACCACATTGATTGTCAGCCGTGCTTTGGCGACACGATTTTTTCGATCAGCCTTGGGTCGCCGTGTGTGATGGTGTTTACCCACAGGCGAACACACCAACATGTACCGGTGTTATTGGAACCTGGAAGCCTGGCGGTGATGCCGGGTGAGGCGCGGCATGTGTGGACGCATGGCATCCCGCCGCGAAAGACGGATGTGTTCGACAGAGTGAGCCACAAACATCCGCCGCCCGCCCAATGCCTGATGGACGAATACCTGAGCCAGGCGGATGGAATAGACTGGCGCTCGAAGTTGAGAATTTGTCTGAGATGGTTGAGGGAATGAAACAGGCGAACATTCACTTTCGCAACGACATCATCACCGGTCCGGGTGGAAAGCAAATTTTGGCCGAAGACCCGTCCGGGAATCCGATTGAGTTGTTTGAGGCGGCATGAGTGGAAAATCTACTTTCGCCGTCATCCGAGCCTGCGGCCCATTGTGGGACAGGGGCAGACCGATGCGTGAGCAGAACGGGTGGAACGAGCACGCCCGGTTTATGGATCAACTTGCTGCCGATGAGTTTGTGATTTTGGGTGGGCCGGTGGGCGAAGATGATGAGATTTTACTGATCGTCGAGGCCGAGAGCGAGATCGATGTTCGCCAACGATTCGAGGCTGACCCGTGGAGTGCGTCCGAGTTGTTGACGGTGGAAAGTGTTCGGCAGTGGACGATTCTGCTGGACTCGCGTGAGGTGCAGGATGGACATTCTTGATCGTTTGCTGAAACACGATGTTTGGACGACGCGGCAACTTTTATTACGCTGTCGCGAATTGACGCCCCAACAGTTTGACCAACGATTCGATGCTGGGCCTGGCTCACTGCGTGAGACCTTTGCTCACATGATCGGCAACATTGAAGTGTGGACGGATTTGATGCGCGGGCGGCCAGTGCGGCCTGACTCTGAACCGAAGGAACGCGCCGAATCGGTGGAAGGTTTGATCGGACGCTTGGATGTGGCGGCGGTGGATTTTGGCTCATTGGCCCGTCAGATCGCCGATGAGGGGCGATCAGATGAATTGTGGACAGATGTGCTTGACGACCCGCCAACGCAAAAAACGTTCGGCGGCGCAGTCGCTCACGTAATCACGCACAACATGGCCCATCGCTCCGAAGTGCTTCACATGCTTCAACGGCTTGGCCTTCAGAATTTGATTGAAGGCGATGTGCTGAGTTGGGAAAAGATGGAAGGGAGAAAGTAATCATAGAAGAAGGTTGAGCAAGAGAAGGCGGCGGATAAAAAATTGTTGCGCCGTTCGCTGGAAGCGTCGGGGCTGGCAATGGCGAAATTGATAGAGGCGAGTACCACAGCGGGAAGGGTCAAAGGCTTCAAGCCGCATCCGGCAGCCTTCGTCGGTTATGCCGTCGCCCACGAGGCGTATCACCATGGCGAGATCGGGATTGCGCTCTCGCAATCCGGCCATACTTTGGATAAGAAAGTAGCCTATGGGATGTGGGAATGGGATGTGCGGTGAAGGCTGAGAAATGGCTGAGAGACCCCCTCAAGAAACCGGGTTTCTGGCGCAAGGCCCTGGAGAAACCCGGTTTCTTTTTTTGTGGGTTGACATAGCCGGGGAAAGACTTGTACACTTTTGGTGACATGGCTGGGAGTGAAGATTTTCCGGGTGACCCACATCTAATAGGTCAAGTGAGTCACTTAGAAACACCGCATGTGCTTCAAGGTTATCAGGCCGATGATTGGCTGGCGGCTGAGATGTTCTTCCGCGCCCATCAACAGTCGGTCTATCGGCTGGCCCTGTCAATTCTCGACGACCCGGCTGAAGCCGAAGAGGCGGCGCAGGATGCCTTAATCTCGGCGATTGATGCGCTGGATACCTATCGCGGCGACTCGGCTTTTACAACCTGGCTGTATGCCATTACGCTCAACACCTGCCGCTCGCGATTGCGCAAGCATAAGAGCCGCGAAAATTTGATGCGAGTGTTGCGGTCAATCTTCGGGATGGGGGGTGAGGCGACCTCCCACCCGGAAGAGGCGGCGATTAAGAACGAAGCTGACGCGGCAGTGGCGCAAGCGGTAAGCTCGCTCGATGAGAAGCATCGTCTGCCAGTGGTCATGCGTTATTACAATGATTTTTCGATTGCCGAGATTGGGCAATTATTGGGAATTAGCGAGGGCACAGTTCATTCACGGTTGTTTACGGCGCGGGAACGGTTGAGAGTGATGCTGAAGCAGGATATTGACGTGGTACGACTGGCGAAACGAAACGGTGAACTGAAATGACGATGTTGACTCATGAAGAGGCCCGACGGTATATGCAAGCCGCCGCCGATAAGCGATTAAGCGCTCAGGAACGAAAAGCGCTTGAGGCGCACCTGGCGGAATGCCCGGAGTGCCGGGCTTACTCGGTTGAAATCGAGTCGTTGCAATTCACGATTACGCGAGCTTTGCGCGCCCGGTGGGATCGGCGGCGGGCGCCGGTCAATTTAGTCAAGCGGGCGCAGGTGCGGGCCAGACAATACAACAATCGCAAACAGGTTTTTCGCTTTGCCAACCTCATGGCGCAAGTCAGTTCGTTTGTGGTATTGGCCGCCCTGGTGATGAATGTGGTCCAGACCCAGAGGTTCGATGTGAATCGCGAGACGACGCCAACCTCTGCCGCCCAGCCGCCGGTCACGCGCATGGAACGTTCGGTGCC
>Ga0247727_10003428_pt1 | contig 35056 bp, 31 predicted proteins | sample WisWelCaveWW1625_FD_202498 | JGI IMG/M metagenome (GOLD analysis project Ga0247727, IMG submission 202498) | Biofilm microbial communities from Wishing Well Cave, Virginia, United States - WW16-25 | ecosystem: Environmental > Aquatic > Deep subsurface > Groundwater > Cave microbial mat | place...
GGTGGGCTACATCATCGGCTTCGAGCTCAGCGCCATCAACTTCGCGGGCGGCATCCTCGCCTGGTTCGTGCTCGTGCCGCTCGCGCTCTTCCTCAACCCGGAGTTCGCGGAACGCTTGGCCGGCGCGAGCGGGGCGCCGCCGCTGCCGGAGCTGGTCTTCACGATCTGGTACAACCAGATCCGCCCGATCGCGGTGGGAGCGATGCTGGTGGGCGCGTGCTGGACGCTGTGGCGCATGCAGAGCTCGATGCTCCAGGCGTTCCGCGGAGCGTTCCGCCGCGGCAGCGCGGCGGAACCGCTGCGCACCGAGCGGGATCTCGGGACGCGGGGGATCCTGCTGTCGATCGGCGCCCTGAGCGTGCCGGTGGCCTTCATCTACTACCACTTCAGCCAGAGCGTCACGGGCGCCCTGGTCGCGGCGGCGCTGATGATGGTGACGGGCTTCCTGTTCTCGGCGGTCGGAGGCTACCTGGTCGGCCTCGTCGGCAGCTCGAACCAGCCGGTCTCGGGGCTGGCGCTCTCGACGCTCATCCTTTCGGCGCTGCTCATGGTGGGTTTCGGCGTCACCGGGCTGCGAGGTGTCGCGGCCGTGCTGGGCGTGGCCGCCGTCGTCTGCTGCGCCATCTGCGTCTCGGGCAGCCTGATCCAGGACCTGAAAGTCGGCCAGATCCTCGGCGCAACCCCGTGGAAGATGCAGGTGGCGGAGCTCGTGGCCACGATCGTGACGTCGTTCGTGCTGGTCTTCCCGATCATCATCCTCCACGAGGGCAACATCAAGCTGGGCGGCATCGGGATCGGCGACCGCGCGCTGCCCGCGCCGCAGGCCGGCCTGATGGCGCAGATGGCCCAGGGCATCGTCGGCGGCGAGATGCCGTGGGCTCTGATTCTGTTCGGGATGGCGCTCGCGGTGGTCCTGATCCTGCTGAGATCGCCCTCACCCATGCTCGTGGCCGTGGGCATGTACCTGCCGCCCGAGACCACCGGCGCGATCTTCCTCGGCGGCTGCCTGAAGGCGTTCGTCGACTGGCGGGCGGCACGCAAGAGCTGCACTCCCGAGCAGAAGACCCAGGTCGAGAGCACGGGAACGCTGGTGGCTTCCGGGCTCATCGCCGGAGAGTCGCTCACCGGCGTCCTGCTCGCCGGGCTCGTGCTCGTCTCCGCGAGCTTCACCTCGATCGGCGGAGCGCTCGGCCTGCCCGCGATGGCCTGGGTCGACGGCCCGCTCGGAGCCTGGGCCGCCCTCGTGCCACTCGCCATGATCGCCTGGCTGCTGATCCGTGTGCCGTTGCAGCACGCGCTGCGCCAAAAAGTCTGACCTCGCGCGTCATCCCGGAAGGCGAACCCGAGGTCGGACACGGTGATGGCGGCTCAGGCTCGCTTCCGCTGGCTCGCGCGACGACAGCAGTGCTAGATTGGGCTCATGGAAGAGGGTCGCCGCCATCCCCGCTCGCCGGACCCTCCCCTGGCTCCCGATCCCGTCATCGAGGCCTACAAGAAGGACGTGGATCGGACGCTTCTGCGCGAGAACCTGAAGCTCACACCCGAGGAGCGCCTGCACAAGCTCACGCAGGTCATGCGCTCGTTGGGGGAGGTGCGCGCTGCCGCCGCCGCCAGCCGCCGCTGACTTCGGCGGGCTGCTGCGGGCCCTCGCGCTGGGCGGCGTGGAGTTCAAGGACCTCGAGGCGATCGCCGAGCGAGGCGCTGAAGCAGGAGCGCGACGCGATCGAAGGCGGATCGTAGTCGCCCCTACCCCGGCCGCCCGGCCGCAAGCACCCACAACATGTGGCGGTGCGTGAGGCATCTCGCAATGCGCACCCCGCTGTGAGACGTTGCACCTGCGATACAGCCGCAGCGAGTCACCCTGAGTCGTTTTTTGGGGGTCTCGCTGATGAAGAGTTTGGTGCCGTCCCTCCTGATGTTCGTGGCTGCCGCGGTCGTGACCGAGGCCGGGCCGATCAAGAAGCACCCGAAGCCGGTCGCGGGCGCGTACATCGTCGTCCTCAACCCCGACCTCGTTCGGGCGCCCGACGAGTTCTCGACGCTCCCGAGCGTCCCGGAAGTCGCCGAGGAGATGCTCGAGATCCACGGCAAGGGCCGGCTGAAGCACCTCTACGAGCACGCGGTCAAGGGCTTCTCCGTCAGTCTCAGCGAGGAGGAGGCCGCAGAGCTCGCGGACGACTACCGATGCGAGTTCGTGGAAGAGGACGGAGAAGTCGGGATCGACGTCACGCAGACGAGCGCGACCTGGGGCCTCGACCGCATCGACCAGCGCGACCTGCCGCTCAACACGACCTACAGCTACAACCAGACCGGCGCCACGGTGCATGCCTACGTCCTCGACACCGCCGTTCGAGGAGTTCGCGAAGGCGATCAACGCCGAGCTCGGCCGCCTCAACCTGCCCGTGCCGGCCGAGGCGCCCGCCGGGTAACGGGCCCCGATCTCACCGGCACTACCTGGGAAACGCTGTGATCCGGCCGTCGAGGGCCAGCGGCACGGGGCAGCGGCACTCCCGTGGTACTATTCGCATGACAGGGCGGTATTACTGCGCGGAGGATGGGCCATGCGAACGATCACGGTAAAGCTGCCGCGGCCCCTCGGCGAGCGCCTGGGGCGGGCCGTCGTCCACAGGCGCAGCACGCGGTCGGCCGTCGTGCGGGAGGCGATCGAGGCGTACCTCGCGGCCGAGGCCGGAGGGAGCGAGGGCTCCTGCTTCGATCTCGCCTGCGACCTCGCGGGAGCCGTGCACGGACCCTCCGACCTGTCGTCGAACCGCCTCCGGTTGAGAGGCTACGGCCGTTGAAAGTCGTCCTGGCCGACACGGGTCCAATCGTCGCCTTCCTGAACGGCCGGGACCGGCACCACGCCTGGGCAGTGGGGGTGTTCAAGCAGCTGCGGCCCCCGCTGTTGACCTGCGAGGCCGTGCTGTCGGAGGCCGTATTCCTCTTGCGATTGGCCCCCGGAGGCGGCGATCGCGTGATGGACCTGGTCAGCAGGGGCGTACTCCAGGTGACGTTCGACCTGCACGGCGAGGTGGCGGCCGTGAGCGGACTCCTCCGACGCTACCGCTCGCTGCCGATGGATATGGCGGACGCCTGTCTCGTCCGCATGAGCGAGCTGCACGGCGACTGCGTTGTTCTCACCGTCGATTCCGAGTTCCGGGACATCTATCGTCGCAACGGCCGCCAGGTGATCCCTACGCTTCTGCCGCCGGGCAGCCGGCGGCGCCCCTGAGCGGGTAAGCTGGCGTGAGATGGGGGCGGTGGGTCCCGGTAGCGGCAGCGGTCTTCGGCGAGTGGCAGTCGCCTTGGCCTTCGGCCTCGGCGCGGGGGTCCCTTGCGTTGCGCCGGCCGACACGCCGCGCCCGGCCGACGCCATGGCGTTCATCCGCGTCGTGGGAGACCTGCGGATCGAGTACCGCGACGCGCGGGAGCCGGTCGTTCGGAAGAACGTCGAGGTCGGGAGCGGCAGCGGGTTCGTGATCGCGCCCTCCGGGCTCGTGCTCACGAGCCGGCACGTCGTCGATACGGATGCCCGCTCACGCGAGAGGGAGCCGGAGCTCAAGGTCGAGAACCGGCGCATCCAGGTGTTCGTGGGCAGCGAGGGGCGCGAAGGGGCGTGGGAGGCTCACGTGGTGGCCTCGGACGCGGAGAGCGATCTCGCCGCGCTGCAAATGACCGCCGCCGACCTCCCGTACCTGCCCTTCGGCGACTCGGACGCGATCGAGGCGGGACGGCCGGTCCAGGTGCTCGGCTTTCCGTTCGGTCGCCAGACGGAGGTGGCGAAACGAGCCGAATCGGACGTCATCCCGCAGGTCACGGTGACGGCGGGGTCGCTCTCCGCCGCGCGTGAGGACGACTCGGGCGACACGCGCTTCCTGCAGACGGACGCCTCCATGCAGCCCGGCAACAGCGGCGGGCCGATGCTTGACGCGGACGGCTACGTGGTGGGCGTCGTGCGGATGAAGCTGTCGCGGGACCCCACCAGCTCCGGCGCCGGTTTCGCGGTGCCGATCAACGAGGTCAAGGACTTCCTGGACGCGAACGGCCTCATCGAGCGGCTGCCGGTCACGAGGCTCCGTCCCGGCGTGCGGCATTTGCTCGACTGGAAGCGGATCGTCATCGAGCTGCCCGACGGGTACCTGGACCGTTCGGCGTCGCGGGTGCTGGCCGACGCGGGCGAAGTCGGGGAGATCGGCTTTCGAGTCGATCGCTGGGCGACGCCGTGGTCCGCCCCCGCGCTCGAGGAGGCGCTTCTCGGCGGTGGGGCCGTGCCGGGCTTTGTGCCGGCGCCGGCCACGCCCGGTCCGCGAATCGCCCGCGATCGCCGGTCAGCCGTGGCACTCGAGTTGGGGCGCGTGCCGAGCCTGATCGGCTCGGGTGTGGGCACCGACCGGGCGGACCGCCGGTTCCGTGTGGAGCACGCGATCGTGGAGATCGCCGGCGAGAAGGTCGTCGCCCGCTTCCTGGGTCCTGCCGACGCCGTCGCCTTCAACCTGGGCTTGGTGCGCCGCTCGCTCCGGAGCCTCGAGGCCGCGCCACTGCTCGCCCCGCTGCCGCTGCGATCCGTGGTGGGAGAGCCGGACGCCATTCTCGAGCGAGCCACGTTCGCGAACGGGGAAGGCGGCGTCGTCGTCCCGCGAGCCTGGCCCCGCGAGCCCGCCACACAGTCGGCCTGCGAGGCGTTACCCCCGGCCGACGCCGGGCTCCTCGTCCGCCACCCGGCCGACTACACGCTCGTCCTGCGGGCGTTGCGCTGGGGAACAGCCGGTCCGTCGCTCACGCGGGCGTTGGCAGACTGTGGAGCTCAACTCTCGCAGTCGCGCCAGGCGGCTGAAGTGGGGGCGGCGGATGTGGCCCGCCCGGCCTACGCCTTCCGCTTCGACCGACTGGGCGTGCCGGTGGCCGTTCTCGGGGCGCTCGTCGAACGGGTGGGCGAGACGCTGCTGCTGGAGCTCGAGGCAGAGGTCGCGAAGCTGCCCATCGTCGAGGAGCTGTACGCGAGTTGGGTGCAGCAGGTTGCTGAGGGCCGCTCCGGGCGCGCGACCGGGAGCGCATCCATACCGGACCCGTCCCGCATCGTGACCGACGTAGCATCCCGACGGTGAGGGGAGCGTGACGAGCCGCGACGTGGTGAGGCTGCTGGGACAGGACGGGTGGGAGCTCGTCACCGATCGCCGGTGCACCGAGTGCACGAGCGCCCCCCTTGAAGCATGACCAAGTCCGGAGTAGACTTGGAACTGAATTGGAGTCGTGAAATGGTCCACGTCCAGTCCGTCGAAGAGCCTCTCGAGCAGCCCGAGATCGTTGGTCCGATGTTCGGCGTGCTGAAGCGGGCCGACGCGATGGGACTGTTCACCAAGAAAATAGGCAAGCTCGACTTGCCCGCCTTTCGCGAGGTCGTCCAGTCGCTGCGCAGGGCGGGGATCGGTCGTGAGGCCGAGCACGCCATCGAGCTCTTCACGAGCAGCAGTCCACCGCAAAGCTTCGAGCGCGGGGAACTTCTGCGCCTCATCAGGATCCTGACGGACGCCCTGGAGGAGTCGCCTGCGCCGCCCTACGAGTGGCAGCGGATGATGTCGCTCTTTCAGCCGGAACAGGAGCATCTCGCAGAGCTTCTCGGTATCTCGCTATCGAGCCTCCGGCGCTACAGCTCGAAGCAGCGAGGAACACCCGACGATGTCGCCGCCCGGCTGCATTTCGTCGCTCTACTGACCAGCGACCTCGCCGGTGCGTACAACGACATCGGCGTCCGCAACTGGTTCCGCCGGAAGCGCGCCCTGTTGGACGGAAAAGCACCTAGGAATCTGCTCCACGGCGACTGGCGGCCCGGGGATCCGGGTCCCGAGCGCGTGCGCGCCCTGGCTCGCAGCCTGGCGGCTGGCTGCGTAACATGATCGCGTTCCGCCACGGTGACCCGAGCGTCCCCTTCCTCTGGGAGGACGCCAGCCAGCCGCCCGCTCGCTGGCATGGTGATGGAGAAGGGCCGGTCCAGTACTTCACCGATACTCCAGATGGCGCCTGGGCAGAGTTCCTCCGGCACGAGGAGATCGAGGACGCGCGGGATCTCGCCACGGTCCGGCGGGCTATTTGGGCGGTCGAGCTGCCCGACGAACCAGCCGATCACCCCAACCTGCTCGACCCCTCCCTTCTCGGCGGGCCCAGCACCTATTCCGACTGCCGGGCGGAAGCGCGAAGGCTTCGCGGCCTCGGAGCGAGACGCCTGGTGGCGCCCTCCGCCGCGTTGACGGCCGGGGGCGCAGGCGGCCATCGTGTCGACGGCGGTCTGCGGCCCGCGCCTCCCCGCGATGGAAAGGTGATCGTGCTGTTCGGGCGGCGATCCGATCTGGCCGGGTGGGCAGCGGCCAGTGAGGGACGCCCGCGCGACGATCTTCTGCCGCGGGTGCGCCACTTCTAGGCGTCGGGGGTCGGGCACCGCGCAGCGGTCTTGACAATCCACGTCGCGGCCGCCTAACCTTGGTCAAGGTTGGTCAAGGTGGCGAAGACGGTGAATCTGTACCAGGCCAAGACGCACCTGTCCAAGCTCGTCGAGCGGGCCGCCAGGGGCGAAGAGGTCATCATCGCGAAGGCAGGGGAGCCCAGGGCCCGCCTCGTGCCGCTCGCCCGCCCGGTCAAGCAGCGCAAGCCGGGCGACTGGAAGGGCCGGCTCGTGATCGGACCCGACTTCGACGCTCCGCTTCCCGAGGAGATCCTCGCGGCCTTCGAGGGCCGGCGTTGAGGTTGCTGGTCGACACCCACGTCTTCCTCTGGTGGCGGGGCGACGACCCCAGGCTGGGCGAGCTGGAACGGCAGGCGGTGCGGGACGGACAGAACGACGTCTTCCTGAGCGCGGCGTCGATCTGGGAGATCGCGATCAAGAGGTCCCTCGGCCGGCTGCAGATTCCCGAGGCGGCTTCGGCGGCGGCGGTGCGTCTGGGTTTCGAGCCCCTGCCGATCTCCTTCGCGCATGCCGAGGCGACCGCTCTCTTGCCTCCGCTGCATCGCGATCCCTTCGATCGCCTGCTGGTGGCTCAGGCGAGGACTGAAGGCTGCACGCTCGTGACGAACGATCCCCTCATCCGGGCCTATCCCGGAGTCGCCTTCCTGCCCGCTTGAGGCGGTGATCGCCGGGGCTCACCGAGCGCGGTATCCTGTAGCCGTATGACACTCGGCGAACGCATCACGCAGGACCTGACCTCGGCCATGAAGGCCAAGGACGCGGCGCGCACCAGCACGCTGCGGATGACCAAGGCCGCGATCGTGAACAAGGAGATCGACAAGCACGGCGCGCTCGACGACGCCGAGGCCGTGAGAGTGGTCCAGGGGCTGGTGAAGCAGCGCGAGGACTCGGCGTCGCAGTACGCGACCGCCGGCCGGCCGGAGCTCGCCGAAAAGGAGCAGGCCGAGATCGCGGTGCTCAAGGCCTATCTGCCCGCGGAGGTGACGGACGTCGAGATCGCCTCGGCCGTGGACAAGGCCGTGGCCGCCACCGGCGCCAGCTCGCCGAAGGACATGGGCAAGGCAATGAAGGCCGTGCTCGCGGAGCTCGCCACGAGCGGCAAGTCCGTGGACGGCAAGCGGGTCAGCGAGGCCGTCAAGAAGAAGCTCTCCGGGTGAAGGACCTCGTCCGCCGCGTCGGGCAGCGCTTCATGGTCGGCTTCGAGGGCCTCACGGCCTCGGCCGACGTGAAGGCGCTCGTCCGCGAGCTCGGCGTCGGGCACGTCGTGCTGTTCGCGCGCAACGTGGCCGGGCCGCAGCAGGTGGCCGAGCTGGTGCGCGAGCTGCAGGAGGCGGCGCGCGACGCCTCACACGAGCGGCCGCTGCTGATCGCGGTCGACCAGGAGGGCGGACGCGTGGCGCGGCTGCGCGAGCCGTGGACGGTCTGGCCCGCGGCGCGCGCGGTGGGCCGCACCGGCAGCGAGGACACGGCACGCCGCATCGGCGCCGCCATCGCCTCCGAGCTTGCCGCGTGCGGCATCCGCTACGACTTCGCGCCGTGCGTGGACGTCGACACGAACCCGCGGAACCCGGTGATCGGGGACCGTTCCTACGGCGAGGACCCGGACCTCGTCGGGCGGCTCGGCGTCGCGATGCTGCGAGGCCTGCAGGAGAACGGCGTCGCGGCGTGCGCCAAGCACTTCCCGGGCCACGGGGACACGGATCTCGACTCGCACCTCGAGCTGCCGGCGCTGGATCATCCGCGCTCGCGCCTCGACGACGTGGAGCTGCGGCCCTTCAGGAAGGCGATCGAGGCCGGTGTGGCGAGCGTGATGACGTCGCACATCCTGGTACGGGAGATCGACGACGCGCGTCCAGCGACGCTCTCGCCATTGCTCATCGCCTCTCTGCTGCGCAAGGAGCTGGGCTTCAGCGGCGTCGTCGTGACCGACGATCTCGCGATGAAGGCGGTCGCGAAGCACTGGACCCCCGCGCAGAGGAGCGTGCTGGCGGCACGGGCGGGCTGCGACCTGCTGGCGGTGTGCAGCGGCCACGACGCGCAGGTGGAGGGGATCGAGGCGCTGATCCGTGCCCACGAGTCGGGCGAGATTTCCTTCAAGCAGGCCGAGGCCTCCGAGGCGCGGGTGCGGGCGCTCAAGGAGCGGTTCCTCGCCGGCTACCGCGACCCCGACCCGAAGCAAGCCCGCCTCGCGGCGGGACGCGGCGAGCACCGCGCGCTCGCGGATTCGATCTCCGCGGCTTCGGGGATTCCGGTCTGAGCGTGGCGCGCAAGCCGCGAGCGCTCCGGCCCGGTGACGTGATCGGCGTCGCGGCCCCGGCGGGTCCGGTCGACGAGGCGCGGCTGCGCCTGGGCACAGCCGAGCTCGAGCGTCTGGGTTTCGCGGTGCGTGTCGCGAAAGGCGTGCTGGAGCGGAAGGGCTTCACGGCGGGGTCGATCGACACCCGCATCGAGCAGCTCCACGACCTGTTCGCCGATTCCACTGTCGCAGCCGTGGCCTGCGCGCGGGGCGGGGCGGGCGCGCTGCAGCTCTTGCCGCACCTCGACCGCGACCTGCTGCAGTCCCATCCCAAGCTGCTTCTCGGCTACAGCGACGTGACGCTGCTCCATCTCGAAATGGAGCGGCTCGGCATCGTGAGCCTGCACGGGCCGATGGTCGCGCGCGAGCTGGCCGACGGCGCGGACGCCTACGACCACGCGAGCCTCTGGCACGGGTTGACGGGCGCGGGCGCGCCCTACGCGAGCGAGCCGGACGACCTCGTGTCGCTCGCGGGCGGGAAGGGCGAGGGGGTGCTGCGCGGGGGGTGCCTGTCGCTGCTCGCGGCCGCGGCCGGGACACCCTGGGCGCTGCGCAGCACGGACGAGCCGACGTTGCTCTTCATCGAGGACGCGGACGAGAAGCCGTACCGGATCGACCGCATGCTGCGCCAGCTTCGGGCCTCGGGCGCGCTGCAGGGCGTCACGGGGATCGTGTTTGGGGACATGAAGGGCTGCACGCCAAGCTTCCACGAGGAGTATCGGCTCGAGGACGTTCTGCTCGAAGCGCTCGAGGGGCTGGACGTGCCGATCGCTCTCGGTCTCTCGAGCGGGCACACGACGCATCCGAACCTGACGCTACCCTTCGGGGTGCGCGCGCGGCTCGAGTGCTGGGGCGGCGAAGCCCGGTTTACCGTCCTCGAGGCGTCGGTCGAGTGAAGCTCCACCTCTCGGCGATCTGCGGGACCGCGATGGCCTCGCTCGCGGGATTGCTGCGGGCGCGGGGCCACGAGATCACGGGCTCGGACCAGGACGTCTACCCACCGATGTCCACACAGCTCGAAGCCCTCGGCATCGAGATCCGCTCGCCCTACGCGGAGGCGAACGTGCCGGCGGACGCCGATCTCGTCGTGATCGGCAACGCGCTCTCACGCGGGAACCCGGAGGTCGAGGCGGTGCTCGACCGGAGGCAGAGCTACACGAGCCTGCCGGCGCTCGTGGCCGAGGAGTTCCTGCGGCCGCGCACGTCGCTCGTGGTGGCGGGAACGCACGGCAAGACCACGACCACGAGCCTGCTGGCGTTCCTGCTCGACCGCGCGGGGCTCGACCCCTCGTTCCTGATCGGAGGCGTGCCGGCCGATTTCGGCCGCAGCGACCGGCTCGGGACGGGCCCTCATTTCGTGATCGAGGGCGACGAGTACGACAGCGCCTTCTTCGACAAGCGGCCGAAGTTCGTCCACTACCTACCGACGACGGCGATCATCGGCAACGTCGAGTTCGACCACGCCGACATCTATCCCGACCTCGCGGCCGTCCAGACCGCGTTCGTCCGGCTGCTCCACGTGATCCCGAGGAGCGGCCTGCTCGTCGCCGGGACCGAGAGCGAGGCGCTTCGCGGGATCCTGCTTCAGGCGCGGTGCCGGATCGAGACTTTCGGCCTGCACGCCGAGGCCGATTGGCGGGCCACGGAGCTGCGGACAGCGGACGGCCAGTCTCGCTTCCGGCTCGTGCGCAAGGGCCGAGACGAGGGGGAGTTCACACTGCCGATGGCCGGGGAGCACAACGTCCGGAACGCGCTCGCCGCGCTGGCGGCGGCGGCCGATGCCGGTGTCGCACCCGCGGCCGCACGCGACGCTCTCGCAGCGTTCCGTGGCGTCAAGCGCCGCCTCGAACTGCGGGGCGAGGCCCGCGGCGTCACGGTGTACGACGACTTCGCCCACCACCCGACGGCCGTCGCGGCGACACTTGCCGCGCTGCGCTCGCTCGGGGGGCCGGGGCGGCTCGTGGCGGTCTTCGAACCCCGCTCCTACACCTCGAGGACGCGCGTGTTCCAGGACGACTTCGCCCGCGCCTTCGCCGTTGCCGATCGTGTGATCGTTTCCGCGGCCCACCTGCCCGGAAAGGTGCCGGAAGCCGAGCGGCTCTCCGAGGCGGAGCTCGTAGCCTCGATCGGCGGGGCGGGAGGGGACGCGGCCTTCGTTCCGACGGTCGACGCCATCGTGAAGGCGCTGATGGCCGAGCTGCGGCCCGGCGACCGTGTCGCCATCCTCTCGAACGGGGGGTTCGGCGGAATCCACGAGAAGCTGCTGCGGGCCCTCGGAAGGCTCCCCGCCGAGGCCGTCTAATCTCAACGAACCGGCCACAGGCCGGATCCCTCGGGCGCAGGGGCTTGACGCTGGAAAGCCGTTCCGGATCTGTGCTACAAATCGCCTACATTCACCCGGCTCATGCCGCTCCTTGGAGCAAAGGGCCGCGGTCCCGTTGCCGGCACCGATGGGTGCCGGAGGCACGAATCCAACACCGTGAGGAGGAAGCGATGAGGCGTCAACTGCTGGCTCTGACAGGCCTCGGCCTGCTGGCCGCCGCCCCTGGCCTGCTGGCTCTGGAGGCCGAACCCGCCGCGCGACCGACACCGCAGGCGGCCGCTCCACAGGCGACACCGCCGGCGACGGAGCCGCCGGTGGACGACGAGGCACTGCGACGGGCCGAGGAGGTCACGGTCGAGAGCGCCTCCAAGGTCGCCTCGAAGCTGATCGACGCGCCGGCCACGATGAGCGTCGTCACGAGCGAGACGCTCGCCTCGCAGCCCGCCCAGAACATGGCCGACACGCTCCGTTCGGTGCCGGGCATGAACGTGATCCAGACCTCGGCCCGCGACATCAACCTGACCGCGCGCCAGGCGACCTCGACGCTCGCTACGTCGCAGCTCGTGCTGGTCGACGGCCGCTCGGTGTACCTCGATTTCTTCGGCCTCGTGCTGTGGGACTTCGTCCCCTCGCCGACCTCCGGGGAGATCAAGCAGATCGAGGTCGTGCGCGGTCCCGCCTCCGTGGTGTGGGGCGCGAATGCCGTGAGCGGCGTCGTCAACGTCATCACCAAGACGCCGCGCGAGAACGAGGGCTTCGGGCTCGTGCTCGGAGGTGGGCTCTTCGATCGCGACGGCGGATCGCGTGAGTCGGAGGGCACCGGCTACCAGTTCAACGGCAGCTTCTCGTACGCGAACGTCATCAACGACACCTGGTCGTACCGCCTGAATGCGGGCTACTTCAACTCCGAGCCCTTCTCCCGCCCGGTCGGCAGCGTTCCGCTCGGTTGCCATCCGCTGGGCGTCGACCCCTGTCGGACCGCGACGAATGCCGCGCTTCCGGGTGGCTATCCGATTGGCGGTGCCGTTTACCCGGCGGATGCCTCGACGCCCGGGGCCTTCGAGAACGGCGGCACCAGCCAGCCGAAGTTCGACTTGCGCTTCGACCAGGAGTTCACGGACGGCGGCCGCGTCACGTACCAGGGCGGCTACGCGAGCACGGAAGGCATCGTCCACACCGGAATCGGGCCGTTCGACGTGCAGAGCGGGTCCTACATGGGCTACGGGAAGGTGACCTACAACAAGGGCGCGCTGCGCATCGGGGCCTTCGGGAACTTCGTGGACGTTGAGGCCCCCAACCTTCTCGTCTCCGACCCGGACACGCTCGGCCCGATCCTCCTGAACTTCACGACGCAGACCTACGACTTCGAGATCGGCAACACGAACGTCCTGGGCGGCAAGCACATCGTGACCTATGGCGGCAACTACCGACGCAACAACTTCGACATCTCGCTGGCGCCCGGGTCGGAGGATCGCAACGAGTTCGGCGCCTACGGCCAGTGGGAGTACTTCGTCGACAAGTTCCGCCTCGCCGCCGGCGCCCGCGTCGACAAGTTCGGGAACCTCGAGGACCCGGTCTTCTCGCCGCGCGTCAGCATCATGTTCAAGCCCACGCCGGACCACTCGATCCGCGCCTCGTACAACCGCGCGTTCCAGTCCCCCTCGCTGATCAACAACTACCTGAACCAGAACATCCAGTTCCCGACGCCGGTCAACCTCACGCCGCTCAGGCCGCTGCTCCCGCCGCCGCTGCAGCCGCTCGTGCCGCCGCCCTTCCTGCTCACGGTGAACGCCTACGGCAATCCGAACATGACGGAGCAGATCACCGACGCCTTCGAGGTGGCTTACACCGGCACGTTCGGCGGAACGACGACGATCGGCCTCGCGGCCTACATGAGCGAGACCGACGACAACATCAACTTCGTCTACATCTTCCCGCCGGGGACTCCGGGCTTCCCGCAGCCGACCTACTACAGCGCGGCGAATCCCGCCAAGGGCGTTACGCTGACACAGCCGCCCCAGCCCATCACGCTGAATCCGATCCTGATGGGCGTCCTGGCCGGGATTCCGCCGCAGTTCGGTGGCCCGATCCTTTTGCCTGAGAGGGCCGCTACCTACCTAAACCTGGGCCCGATCCAAAACCGCGGCCTCGAGGCGTCGATCGACCACCGTTTCAACAACGAGTGGAGCATCAACGGCAACTACTCGTGGCAGGACACGCCGGAGATCCAGGACGCGGCCTCCGGCCAGATTCCCTACCCGGTCCAGGAGGTCGGCATTCCGTCCGAGCACCGCTTCAACGCGGGTCTCGGTTACAGCGGGAAGCAGTTCTTTGGAAACGTGAACGTGAACTACGCCGGCAAGGCGCTGTGGGTCGACGTGCTGAACGCCGGCTACGCCGGCTTCACCGACGACTACACGATGCTGAACGCCACGCTCGGCGTGAAGCTCGCCGAGGGCAAGGTGATGGTGAGCCTCAAAGGCATCAACCTCACGAACGACGTGATCCAGCAGCACATCTTCGGCGACATCCTGAAGCGCAGCGTCATCGCGGAGGTGCGGTTCTTCACCAAATGACTCGGTCGTAGTTGCACGAGCCCCTGGGCCGAAAGGCCCAGGGGCTTTCTCGTTTTCGGGTAAGGTGAGCCCGGCCATGCCTAAGGTGCGAAGGCGCGCCGTTGCGGCTGCGACGCTGCGCGATCCCGTCGCCGTCGTCGACATCGGCTCGAACTCGGGGCGCGTGATGGTGTTCCGGCCCGAGGCGGGCGGGCACCTTCACGTGCTTGCGGGGAGCCGGGCGGCGCTGCGACTGGCCCGCAACCTGGATCGCACCGGAAAGATCCCACCCGAGGCACTCGAGCGGGCCTTCGAGGCCCTGCGCGACTTTCGGGCGATCGCGCTCGGCTCCGGCGTGCGCCGGTTCGAAGCGGCCGGCACCTCGGCTATCCGCGATGCCGCCAACGGACCCCCGTTCATCAAAAGAAGGTGAAGCGGGAGCTGGGGATCACGATGCGGATCCTGTCCGGGCTGGAGGAGGCGCGTTTCGGCTTCCTGGGAGCCGTCGGCGGGCTGCCGGTGGACCACGGCGTTTTCTTCGACCTGGGCGGCGGCAGCCTGCAGGTGGGCCGCTTCCGGAACCGCCGGCTGGTCGGGGCGCTGAGCGTGCCGCTCGGCTCGTTGCGCGTCTCCGACGCGTTCCTGAAATCGGATCCCCCGACGCCGCGCGAGATTCGCAAGCTGCGCGAGCACGTCCGGGAGACCCTCGACGAGGCCGGGATAAGAGCCCTCGCTGCGGACGAGCAGCTCGTGGGCACCGGAGGCTCGCTGCGGAACCTGGCCAAGGTGGACCAGCGCGCCTCGGGCTACCCGATCGCGAGGCTCCACGGCTACGAGCTGGCGCGGCGGCGGCTGCACGAGATCACGCTGTCGCTCGCGCCTCTGCGCCAGAAGAAGCGCGCCCGCGTGCCTGGCCTGAATGCCGACCGGCGTGACTCGGTGGTGGGCGGTGGGCTCGTGATCGAGACGCTGATGGAAACGCTGGGGGCGGACGCGGTCGTGGTGTCCGGCCAGGGTGTGCGCGAGGGGCTGGCGCTCAGCATGGCGCGCGAGACGCTCGATGCGTCGGAGACGGTAAGGCGCCGGTCGCTCGACGCGCTCGCGGCGCGCTTCGTGGGCTGGTCGGAGGACCGCGCGGCGCGGCGCGAGGCGTTCGCCGCGGCGCTCTACGCGGCGCTCGAGCGCCGGCCCAAAAACGAGCTCGCCGACGCCTTGCGGCAGGCGGCTCGGATCCTCGACATCGGCCGCACCGTCGACTTTTTCGACCGCCACGAGCACGTCGCCGACCTGGTGCTGACGACCGACCTCGCGGGCTTCTCGCACCGCCAGGTGGCGCTGCTGGCGGCCGTGGTGCGCCAGGCCGGCGACGAGGACGAGCGCCTCGGCCGCTCGCTCGCGCCGCTCGTGACGCACGACGACGAGGAGCCGCTTGAGCGGGCTGCCGTGCTGCTGGCGCTCGCCGACGAGGTCACCGAGCGCACGCCGCCCGGAAGCCGCGCCACGCTCGCCTGCCGCGTGCGCGGGAGCGACGCGGTCGTGACGGTCGCGGCACTCCCGTCGTGGAGCGTGCGCGGTCTCGGCGCGCGCTTCGAGGCCGCCTTCGGCCGGAAGCTGAAGCTGGTTCCGGGCGCACGCTTGCGGCGGTAGACCTCACGCGGCGGCAGGGGTCTGGGGCTTTGCGGCGGTAGCGCGCGCGAAGCGAGGCTCCGTGGTTGTTGGGGTCACCCGCCTACGGTGTGCCGGGCCGCAGTGTCCGCTCGAAGTGCCCGAGCAACGCGCGGTCGCGGGCGATCCGATCCTCCTTCGGCCGGAAGCCGTGGAGCTGGCGTGGGTGCATCTGGAGCGTGTAGAGCTTGCCCGCCTTCACCAGCGCCGCCACGAACGAGAGCGTGTTGGCGACGTGCACGTTGTCGTCGGAGGCGCCGTGGATCAGCAGCAGGTCGGCCTCGAGCGCGGCCGCCTTCAGGAGCGGCGAGCTCGTTTCGTAGCCCTTCGGGTTGCCCTCTGGCGTTCCCATGTAGCGCTCGGTGTAGATCGTGTCGTAGTGCTTCCAGTCGGTGACCGGGGCGCCGGCTACCCCCGCCTTGAACACACCAGGCGCGTTCGTGAGCGCGTAGAGCGTCATGTAGCCGCCGTACGACCAGCCCGTGATGCCGATGCGCGCGGGGTCGACGAAAGGCAACGACTTCAGGTGCTCGACCCCCGCGAGCTGGTCCTGCAGCTCGACCTTGCCCATGTCGCGGTGGATGGGAAACTCGAAGGCGGTCCCGCGAGCGGCCATGCCGCGGTTGTCGAGCTTGAAAACCAGGAAGCCCCGGCTCGCCAGCAGGCTGTCGCGCGGCGAGACGTGCTCCCACGTGTTCGTGACCGTTTGAGCGTGCGGCCCGCCGTAGACGCTCACGATCACCGGGTAGCGGTGCTTGGGGTCGAAGTCGGCGGGCTTCAGCAGCGAGCCGTACAGAAGTGTGCCGTCCGCCGCCTTGAGCTCCAGCCACTCCAGCGTGCCGCGCTCGAAGCCGAGGATCGGGGGATTCGCGTTCTCCTCGAGCGTGAAGCGGCGCGTGGCGTCCTGGCTCGTGACCCAGGCCCGCGGCGGTGTCCGCACGTCCGACCAGGTGTCGGCGTAGAAGCGGCCGTCGGGGGAGACCACCGTGCGATGCGTGCCGTCCTCGCGCGTCAGGCGGCTGCGGCCGGTGCCGTCGAGGCGGGTCCGGTAGAGCTGGCGCTCGCGCGGGTCCTTCTCGGTGGCCGTGAAGTACAAGAAGCCGCTGCGCTCGTCGAGCACGTAGCCGGGCCCGGATCCGCCGAAGGGCACGCGGCCGTCCACCATCCAGGCACCCTGGGTGACGGCCCGGCACGCGCCGGCGACGTCGCAGAGGTAGAGGTGCGCGAAGCCGTCGCGCTCGGACAGCCAGAGGAAGCGCCGACCGTCCTTCAGGAAGCGGGGCGGACCTAAGCTGTTGAGCCAGGCCTTGGAGCGCTCGTGGAGGACCGTTCGAGGCGGCCCGAGCGGCGCGCGCGGCGCCGCGGGCACGGGCAGAAGCCGCAGCTCGAGCTCGTTCTGTGCGCGATTCAGGTGCTGGAAAGCGACCTGCTGCGAGTCCGGAGTCCAGCCGAGCTGCGGCAGGATGTAGACGTCGTCGGGATCGAAGGAGACCAGGCGCTCGGGTCCCGGGGTGCCATCCTTCTCGAGGCCCACGACGCCGAGACGCACGATCGAGTTCGGGGCCCCGGCCTTGGGATAGCGCTGCCATTCGACCTCGTTGCGTACGGGGACAAAGTCGACGATCGGGAAGGTGGGCACCCGAGCCTGGTCGAGCTGGAGGTAGCTGATGGCCTTCGAGTCGGGCGACCAGAGGAAGGCCTGGCCCGAGCGCGAGGCGAGCTCCTCCTCGTAGACCCAGTCGAGCTTTCCGTTGAGCAGCGTGTCGGAGCCGCCCTGCGTGAGCCGCGTGACCCGGGCGTTGTCGACCTCCACGACGTAGAGGTCGCCCTTGCGGACGAAGGCGACGAGGCGGCCATCGGGCGAGGCCTCGGCGTACTCCTCGGTCTCGGGGGTCTCCACCAGGGTCCGGATCGCGCCCGTGCGCACGTCGACGGTGAAGATGTCGCCCATGGCGGGGACGAGCAGCGTGTGGCCGTCGGGCAGCCACGTCGCCATGGCGAGCGGGAGCGGGCGCGGCTTCTCGCCGGGCAGGGACAGCTTGGCCCCGTCCAGCAGCAGGGCCTCGCCGCCCTTCGTGACGTCGAGGCCGTGGAGGCTCGCCGTCTCGCCGACCCGCCGGAGGAACGTCAGCCGTTTCCCGTCCGGGTGCCATTGGAAGCGGCTCGGGAGCGTACCCGAGAGGGCAGGCTCGGCGTTGATGCGCTCGATCGTCAGCTTCTCGAGCGGGGCGGCGAGGACGAGAGAAGGCAGAAAGGCCAGGGCAGGCAGGGCCAGACCGACGCGCGATCGGGAGCAGGGCGAGGCCATGAGATATCTCACCAGAACCGCCCGCACGCCCCCGCAGCCAGCACGGGGGGCGTCCGGGCGAAGCTAAAACAGCGTGTAGATGAACGGCGCGATCGCGGAGCCCTGGGTGAAGACGACCAGGAGCCCCAAGAGCGCCAGCATCAGCACGATCGGTCCCAGCCACCACTTCTTGCGGACCCGCATGAAGGCCCAGAGCTCGGCCAGGATCCCTATCTTTTCTTTCGATCCCTCGAACGCCATTTCAGTCGCTTCTCCAGCGCCAGTCTACAGCAAACTCCAGCAGGTCGCGGCGCGACCAGCCGGCAACGGGCTGCGGAGCGAGGTGGGATCGAGCTCAGTCGAGCTCGTAGAGGCTTCGCCAGTCGACGTCCTCGCGCAGCGGCGGCTGCTCCTTCTTGTCGAGCAGGTGGTGCCCGAGCACGAGCTCATCCATGTTCGTCCGCATGAAGCACAGGTACGCGTCGCGGGGCGTGCAGACGATCGGCTCGCCGCGCACGTTGAACGAGGTGTTGATGAGGATCGGGACGCCCGTGATCCGCTCGAACTCGCGGATCAGGTCGTAGTAGAGCGGCGCCTCCGCGCGCGTGACGGTCTGCAGCCGGGCCGAGTTGTCGACGTGAGTGACCGAGGGGATCGTGCGCCGCCCTTCGCGCACCTGGGCCACGAGTAGCATGTACGGGCTGTCGCAGTCGATCTCGAACCACTCGGAGGCCTTGTCCATCAGGACCGAGGGAGCGAAGGGTCGGAAGCCCTCGCGGAACTTGATCTTCATGTTGAGCGTGTCGCGCATCTTCGGGTCGCGTGGGTCGGCCAGGATGCTCCGGGCACCGAGCGCCCGCGGCCCAAACTCCATCCGCCCCTGGAACCAGCCCACCACGTTGTTCTCCGAGAGCAGTCTTGCCGTCTGCTTCACGAGCTCGGCGTCCGCGAGCGTCCGGTATTTCGCCTCGGCCTCGTCCAGGAAGCGCGCGATCTCGGCGTCGCTGAACTGCGGCCCAAGGTACGCGTGGGTCCAGGCGGCGGCGCGTGGCCGCTTGTGGAGCGTGTTGTAGATGTAGTGGGCGACGCCGACGGCGCCGCCGGCGTCGCCCGCGGCGGGCTGGACCCAGAGCTGCTTCATCGGCGTCTCGCGGATCACGCGGCCGTTCGCCACGCAGTTGAGCGCGACACCGCCCGCCATGCACAGCTTCGTGAGCCCGGTCTCCTGGTGCAGGTGGCGCGCCATGCGCAGCACGATCTCCTCGCACACCTTCTGCACCGAGGCCGCGATGTCGAACTCGCGCGCGTTCATCCAGGCCTCGGGCTTGCGTGGCGGGCCGCCGAAGAAGTCGTCGAAGGCCCCGTTTGTCATGCGCAGACCGTAGTCGTACGAGAAGTACTTCATGTCGAGCTTGAAGGAGCCATCCTGGTTGAGCTGGACCATCTCCTTCATGATGCGGTCGAAGTGCACCGGCTTCCCGTACGGCGCGAGCCCCATCACCTTGTACTCGGCGCTGTTGACCTTGAAGCCGAGGTAGTAGGTGAAGGCCGAGTAGAGCAGCCCGAGGCTGTGCGGGAAGCGGATCTCCTTGAAAAGCGTGATGTCGCTGCCGCGGCCGACGCCGAAGGAGGCCGTAGCCCATTCGCCGACTCCGTCGACGGTCAGGATCGCCGCCTCCTCGAACGGCGAGGGCAGGAAGCAGGAGGCGGCGTGGCTCATGTGGTGCTCGGCGAACAGGATCGGCCCGGAGTAGGGCTTGAGCTCCTTGCGGATGATCGCGGGCACCCACAGCTTCTCGTGCAGCCACAGCGGCATCGCCTTGCGGAACGAGCCGAACGAGCGCGGGAAGGTGGCGACGTAGGTCGACAGCATGCGCTCGAACTTGAGCAGCGGCTTGTCGTAGAAGCCGACCGCGTCGAGCCGCTCGGGCGTGATGCCGGCCTCGTGGAGTACGTACTGGATCGCGAGGTGGGGGAAGCCGGAGTCGTGCTTCTTCCGGGAGAAACGCTCCTCCTGGCCCGCCGCAATCACGACCCCGTCCTTCAGGAGCGCCGCCGCCGAGTCGTGGTAGAAGCAGGAGATGCCGAGGACGTACGTCGGAGTCGAGCTCATCAGAACTGGTGCCGGGCGGCGCGCTCGGGGCCGAGCGGGTTGGGCTCGTGGGCGCGCCAGAAAGAGGGCTCGGGCGAAAGCGCCCGGTCCAGGGGATCCTTGCCGAAGAGGCGCATCCCGAGCCCGATCGGGCCGACGGAGAAAACGTAGACGATCGACAGGATCACGGCCGTCCAGACGGTTCCGAGGGCCTGGAAAAAGCGGGTCCAGCGAGCGTAGGCTGTTGACTTCGGGGCGAAGCGCCGGAAGGTCACCTCGACGAGCACGACCGTCGTCGCAAAGGCGAGGATCTTCCAGCGCAGGGCGAGTCCCGCGAACCAGTCGATGGCGTCTCCCAGGCTCAAGTGGCTGAAACTCCGCTAGATAACAACCCCCAATGGTATCGGCCGGAACGCGGAGGGTCAACGCCGGGAGGCTATAATCCGAGTCGGATGGCGAGGGACGGTCGGGACGAGCCGCGCAGCGCACCCGAGGCGCGCTCGGAGCTGCTGCGCAGCCAGCTCAAGCGCTTCACGGACCAGGTGGCGGCCGCCGGGAAGGCGACCGAGCTGTTCGAGCTCGAGATGTGGCTGCGCAGCTTCGAGCGCTTTTTCCGGATCGGCTCGCAGCCGTTGTCCGAGCGCGAGACGCGGGCGCTCGCCGCTCGCAACTGGTCGGAGGAGCTGCGGCTCGTCGACAACACCCTGCTCCGGGTGGTGCAGCTCGCCGGCTCGATCCTGAGCGCGGAGCAGGTGGACCTCGCGCGTTTCGACCGCTACGTCGAGTCGAACCTGACCGTCGAGGAGGGCCTCGACCCCTACATCGAGAAGCTCGTCCGCCACACCCTGCCCGAGACGGCGCTCACGCTGCTGCGCGAGTCGTTCGAGGACCTGCACCTGCTGCTGCTCGACCTCGTCAAGCTGTCGCGGCTGCCGTACTCGACCTTCAACGCGGTGGGCAAGATCGTGTACCGCGAGGTGCGGCGCAGCGACCTCTTGGCGCTGCTGATCGACAAGAAGTTCAAGCCGGTGCACGACCGCATCGGCAACCGGGCCGTGAGCCGCATCATCCGCGCCATTCCCGACCCGGCCGAGCGGCGCCAGGCCGCGAGGGTGTTCCTGGAGCTGTTCCGGCTGCTCCACTACCTCGAGTACACCGATCCCTCTCACCTGCCCGAGGAACAGCTGCGCGACACGATCCTGATCTTCGCGCTCGTCGTCTCCGAGACCCGCCTGCTGCTCTCGTACATCGAGCGGCGTGTGCTGAAGGGGCGCGACGCCGCGCTGCCGCTCTACCAGGTCTACGACTCGTTCGTCTACTGCATCCCACTCGAGCTCAAGAAGGTGGTGAACACGGAGCTCACCGACATCTCGGTGACGCGGCAGGCCGAGAGCGTCAGGACCCGCGTCGAGAACAGCCACGGCATATTGAAGGACTGTTTCCAGCAGTCGGTCGTGCAGCTCGGGCAGACGCTCGACCCAGCGATCGATGGGAACCGTATTTTCGGGGACTTTAGCGCCCGGCGCGACCAGTCGGTCGCGCTGCGCGACGGGCTCGTGACGGTGGTCCGGGCGCTGCGCGAGTTCCAGGAGAAGAAGGACGAGGGCTCGGCGACACGCATGAAGGACCGCATCTCCGAGTTCTACGACCACCACATCAAGTACCTGATGTACCGCGACTGGTCGGGCTTCGAGCTGTTCTACATCGAGATCCTCAAGTGCGGCAGCATCCCGGGCCTGCAGCAGATCGCCCACCGTTTCGAGACCTTCCTGGTCACGCTGCTGCGGGAGGTCCAGAAGCGCTCGCTGCTGCAGGGCGCCCCGGGCCGGGACGACGTCAAGGACCTGCTCGGTAGCTAGCGGGGGCTCGGGGGGCGCTCAGCCCCCCGAAAGCCAGTCCAGAGAGTCCGGGGTCTTTTTTCTCGTCCGTCCTTCCCTCCGTTCTTCAGTTCCGGGCTTCTTCCGTTCCAGTAACCGGTGTCAGGCGAAGGCGGTAATCCGGCAAGTTTCTGCTAAACTCCACCCGCCACGATGAGCGCGGAGAAGGACTCCTTCGCCCGGTTCCTGAAGCACTTCACCAAGGGGACCGTCCTCTTCAACGAGGGGGACGAGGGCGAGGAGATGTACATCATCCGCTCGGGCAAGGTCGCCATCAAGAAGCGGGTGCCCCACGGCGAGATCGTGGTGGCCGTGCTCGAGAAGGGCGACTTCTTCGGCGAGATGGCCATGCTCGAGCACATCCCGCGCACGGCGGGGGCCGAGATCGTCGAGGACGGCGACCTGATCGTGATCGGCAGCGAGATCTTCGGGGACATGGTGAAGTCGAACCCCGAGATCGGCGTGCGCATGCTGCGCAAGTACTCGCTGCGGCTGCGCGAGACGACGAAGCAGATCGAGGAGCTCGCGGCGCGGGCCGAGGGCGTTCCCGCGTCGGCCGTCAAGCCCGTGCCCGAGGTGACGTCGAAGCCCGTCGTTCCGCAGCAGGCCGAGGCGGTCGCGTACTTCATCTCCAAGGCGAGCGGCAACGTGTTCCCGGTTTTCAGAAGCGAGTCGCTGATCGGGCGCTACGACTCCGTGACCGGTCAGGGGCCCGAAGTCGACCTGACCAACGAGGACTCCGCCCGCAACATCTCGCGCCGTCACGCCCGCTTCGTGATGAAGGAGGGCAAGCCCTTCGTGGCCGAGGAGATCGGCACCATGAACGGCACGTTCCTCAACAGCCAGAAGCTCGCCACCGGCGTCCTCACGCCGATCAAGGACGGCGACGAGTTCACGCTCTGCCGCCTGACGCTGACCTTCCGGCTGCCCGCCCCGCAGAAGTGAAGCTGGGGGTGCTAGCGCCGCACCCCCCAACACCCCCCCGCCGCTCCGGTGGAGTGGATCCACCTCCGCGTCGCGCCTGTTGCCTATAGTCGGCTGTCGCGGATGGCGGCGTCGAGGGGCCTTGGTTCCCAGCCGAGATCGCGCCGGGCGCGGGTCGAGTCGAGCGAGACGTCGGGGGCGCGGCGGTCGGGGCCGGCGTGCTCGCTCTGGAGCGCCGGCGTGATGCGGTCCTCGGGCAGGCCGAACGCGCGCGCGACACGCAGGCCCAGTTCGTAGCGGCTCAGGCGCTCCGGGCCGCCCAGGTGTAAGAGCCCCGCTCCGTCGCCTTTGACCAGCCGGGCAAGCGCGCCCGCCAAAGACTCGGGGTCGATCGGGGTTCGATACTCGTCCGTGAAAAGCCGGGGCGAGCGGCCCGCGCGCAACGCCTGCGCGACCGACTCGGTCGACGTCGCCCGCGGCCCGTGGCCACGGCCGAGGACGAGCGCGACGCGCGCCACGGCGGCCGAGGGCAAAGTGGCCAGGACCGCCTGCTCGCCCGCGCGCTTCGTGCGCCCGTAGACGTTCAGCGGACCCGTCGCGTCGCCTTCGGCCACGAACGAGGCGTCGCCCGCGAACACGAGGTCGGTCGAAAGCGCGACGAGGCGCAGTCTCCGCTCGGCGCACTGCTCCGCGACCCATCCCGGAAGCCGGGCGTTGACGCGCTCGGCTTCGTCCGGACGGACTTCGCAGTCCTCGGCGCGGCTCAAGACGGCGGCATGGACGACCGCGTCGGGCCTGGCCTCGTCGAAGAGCCGCGCGACGGCCGCGGCATCGCCCAGATCCGCCGCAAGTAGCCGGACCTGTTCGGGAGGCGCGCCTCGCCGGCACGCCGCGGTGACGTCGAAGCCACGCTCCTGCAGCAGGGCCGCGAGGCGCCCACCGAGCAGCCCCCCCGCGCCGGTGACCAGAACGCGCAGCGCGGTTCTCAGCCGGTCATCACGGCGCCGCCGTTCACCGAGAGGATCTGGCCTTGGAGGTAGCTCGCCAGATCGGACGCGAGGAACGCGATCGGCCCGGCGATTTCCTCGGGCGTCCCCGGCCGGCCGAGCGGAATGGCGCGCCGGATCCCGTCGCCCGTGGTCCCCTCGAGGGCGGCACGGCTCATGTCGGTCATCACCCAGCCGGGCGCCACGCAGTTGACGCGGACGCCGCGTGGCCCGAGCTCGGCACTGAGGGACTTCGTGAGCGCGAGGATCGCGCCCTTGGTCGCCGCGTAGTGGCTGTGGAAGGGCTCGCCGCGCTGCCCGGCCGTGGAAGCGACGAGAACGATCGCGCCCCGGCCGCGGGCGGTCATGCGGCGGGCTGCCTCGGCGCACAGCGCCCGCACCGATGTGAGGTTGATCCGAAGCATCTCGTCCCACTGCGCCGTGGTCATCGACTCGATCGGGGCCCGTTTCCAGATGCCGTGGTTGGGCACCAGGACGTCGAGGGGCCCGAGCGCCTCCTCCGCGCGCGCCACCAGCCGCTCGGCCTCGCCGTCCGCGGCGAGATCGCCGCCGAGGATCACGCCCGCGCCGCCCATCTCGGCGAGCGTCGCGCGGGCCGCCGTTTCGTCGTGCCCGTAGCCGACCGCGACGCGGGCGCCCAGCCGGGCCATCAGGATCGCCGTGTGCTTGCCGATGCCGCGGCTCGCGCCGGTCACGAGGGCGGTCCGGCCGGCGAGGGTGAGCACGGATCGAAGCTATCCGCCACCGGGGCATGCGTCAAGGCTGGCCACCTAAGGCCCGCAGGGCCGAGAAGGCCCTCGCAGGCGCGAAGCGGCTGCGAGGGCCAACTGCCGCTAGAATCGCTCGAATGTCATTCATCACGTTCGAAGGGATCGAGGGCTGTGGCAAGAGCACGCAGGTGCGGCGCCTCGCCGAGCGGTTGGGCGCGCGCGCCGTCGAGACGCGCGAGCCCGGCGGCACCGCCATCGGGCAAGCCGTGCGTGGGGTGCTGCTCGATCCAAAGAACCTGGGGCTCGCACCGATGACCGAGCTTTTGCTCTATTTCGCGGACCGCGCCCAGCACATGGCCGAGGTGGTAAAACCCGCGCTCGCAGAGCGTCGGATCGTGCTGTGCGACCGGCACGTCGAGTCGAGCCTGGCGTACCAGGGCTACGGCCGCGGCCTGCCGCTCGATGCAATCCGCGCGCTCGGGACGCTCGCCACGGGGGGGCTACGGCCCGACGCGATCGTTCTTTTCGACGTGCCGGTGGAGCTCGGACTCGCTCGGGCGCGCCGGCGCGGAGCGCAGGATCGTCTGGAGGGCGAGGTCCTCGAGTTCCACGAACGCGTGCGGGCCGGCTACGAGGCGCTCCTCGCCGCGGAGCCCGCGCGCTGGATCCGCGTGGACGGCGGTGGCCCGGCCGACGAGGTGTTCGAGGCGTTGTGGCGGGCACTCGCCGGGCGCGGCCTGGTCACGGGAGCGGCGGCGTGAGGCTCTCGGAGGTCAGGGGCCACGACCGGATCCGGTCGGTGCTGGCTCGCGCCCTCGAGCGCGATCGCTTGCCGCCCGCGCTCCTGCTCGACGGCCCGGAGGGCGTCGGGAAGAAGACGCTCGCGCTCGCCGTGGCTCAGGCGGCGCTGTGCGAAAAGGCCCCCTTGGCCGAGCCCTGCGGCGAGTGCCGGGCCTGCCGCAAGGTCGCGGCTGCGGCCAGCTCCGAGCGGCTCTTGGAGCTGCGGCAGGAGGCGGACCGCCACCCGGACGAGGACGTGTGGCGCAACTTCCGACTCCACCCGGATCTGGTGCTGGCGGAGGGCTGGTGGCTCACACGGACGGGCCGCCCGCGGAGCGAGCCCGAGATCCGCGTCGATCAGGCGCGCGACCTGGTGGGCGAGATCGCCGGCGCGCCGTTCGAGGCGCGTCGACGCGTGTTCGTGATCGACGACGCGCACACCATGAACGACGCGGCCCAGAACGCGCTGCTCAAGAGCCTCGAAGAGCCGCCGCCCCGCTCGCACGTGATCCTGGTGTCGTCGGCGGCCTCGGGACTCCGGCCCACGATCCGCTCGCGCTGCCAGCGGCTGCGCTTCGGGCCGCTGCCGCGCGCCGTGGTGACCGAGATGCTGTGCCGCGAGCGCGGGCTCGGGGCCGAAGAGGCGCAGCTGCAGGCGGCGCTCGCCGGCGGCAGCGTGGGCACGGCTCTGTCGCTCGATCCGGGAATCGAGCTCCGACGCCGGGAGGAGCTGCTGGCGCTTCTCGAGGGTGTGGCGGGAGCGGACGCCCTCGTGCGCATGGAAGCGGCCGAGGCGCTGGAGCAGGTCGAGGATCCGGCGCTGCTGCTCAGCACCCTGCGCTCGCTCCTGCGCGACCTCGTGGCGCTGCGGGCCGGGGCCGCGCCGGAGGCGCTCCTCAACCCCGACCGGGCCCAGAGGCTCGCGGCCCTCGCGTCGGGTCCGCTGGGGGAGCGCGCCATCTCGCTCGCCGCGGAAGCGGGCGAGGCGCGCGCCGCTCTCCGCGGCTTCGCGAGCAAGCTCCTGGTCTTCGACCGGCTCGTGGACGCGATCGGCGGAGACTGATCATTCGCGAACCGCCGCGGCTCGCACTCACCGTCGGCGACCCGGCCGGGATCGGGCCGGAGATCGTCCTGAAAGCGCTCGCCTCGCCGGAGTGCCCGCCCGCAGAATGGGTGGTCTACGGGCCGCTCGCGGCTCTCGAGGAACGCTCGCGGCGGTTCGGTCTTCCCGACCTGGCGTCGCTGGCGGCAGGCGCCGTCGACATCCCGGCGGCCGCTGTGCCGCTCGGAGCGGTCTCGGCCGAGGGCGGGCGAGCGGCTGCCGCCGCGGTCCTGGCCGCGGTCGCGGATGCTCGAGCCGGACGCGTTGTCGGGCTCGTCACGGCGCCGCTCCACAAGGAGTCGCTGCGGGCCGCGGGGCATCCCTGGCCGGGTCACACCGAGCTGCTGGCCGAGGCGGCGGGCGTCTCCGACGTGGCGATGATGTTCGTGGGAGGCGGCCTGCGCGTGGCGCTCTTGACGATCCACCGCTCGCTGCGCTCGGTGCCCGACGCGATCTCGCGCGTCGAGACGGAGCGCATCGTTCGCCTCGTGCACCGCGAGCTGCCGGGGCTCGGAGCCGAGCGGCGGCGCATCGCGGTCTGTGGCGTGAATCCGCACGCCGGCGAGCACGGGCTCTTCGGTCGCGAGGACGACGACGTGCTGCGGCCGGCGGTCGCCACACTCCGCGGGGAGGGGATCGAGGTCACGGGCCCGCTTCCCGCCGATACCGTGTTCGTGCGGGCGGCGCAGGGCGAGTTCGACGCGGTGGTGGCGGCGTACCACGACCAGGGCCTGGTGCCGGTGAAGCTCTTGGCCTTCGGGCGGGCCGTCAACGTGACGCTGGGCCTGCCGTTCGTGCGCACCTCGGTCGACCACGGCACGGCCTTCGACATCGCCGCAGCGGGCACCGCGGACCCGGGCAGCCTGTTGCAAGCGATGGCGCTGTCGGTCGAGCTCACGCGCCGAGCCAGGACTTGTGTGTCTTCATCGGGTCGCCATCCGCACCAGTTTTCCGGACCTGATGCGGCCGGTCCCAGAGTTAAGATAGAAGGCGTGACCGAAGACCTACTCCCGATCCTGACGCGATTCCACCGGGAAGTCGTGCTGCCGGACATGCAGCGTCTCGTCGGCGGCTTGCGCGAGGAGCTGAACGGAAGATTTACGGCCCTGGACGGCCATTTCGACGCGATCTACCAGCGTTTCGATCGGCTCGAGACCGAGTACCAGATGATCGTGGCCGGCCTCAAACGAGTCGAGGAGCGGCTGGACCGGGTCGAACAACGCCTCGACAAGATGGCTCTCAAGTCGGAGCTGCTCGAGCTGAAAGTCCGTGTCGACGCCCTCCAAGGCCAGGTGCATCTCCTCGAAGAACGCCTGGGCGCCTAGTCTCAAGTCCACCACGCCGAGGCTCCGACCGACCGCTTCCTCCTCGGCTCTCACGGGACAGGTCCTCGTCCGACCGTCTGGAGCTGTCCCATGAGTTTTGAGCCATCCCTGCCCTCGCTGTCTCTCTTGCCGTGGCCTAGCCGTTAGCCCATCGCTTGACGCTCGGGGGCCGCTGCGGCAGCATAGGCGAAATAAAAGCGAAAGCTATGCCCGTCGAGCTCCATGCCGCCTCGGCCTTCTCGTTCCTGCGCGGAGCGTCGCTGCCCGAGGACCTGGTGGAACGCGCCGCCGAGCTCGGCATAGGCGCGCTCGCCCTCGTCGACCGCGACGGGCTCTCGGGGGCTCCGCGCTTCTTCAAAGAGGCGAAGGCCTGCGGGGTCCGGCCGATCGTCGGGGCGGAGCTGAGCCTCGACGGGGACGGCGCGCTGCCTCTGCTCGTCGAGACGCAGCGGGGCTACCGGAACCTGTGCCGGCTGCTCACGCGGATGAAGGCGGGCGTTGCGAAAGGGGAGGGGCGGCTGCGCTTCGAGATGTTGGACGGCCTCGACGAGGGGCTCTTCGCCCTGCCGGGGGTCGAAACGCTCCAGCCGTCCGGTAGCGGGCCGCTCGACACGGATCGGCTCGCGCGCATCGTCGAGGCTTTCGGCCCGGGCCGAGTCCTCCTCGACGTGCAGCGACATCGCCGACGCGAGCAGGAAGCGGCGAACCAGGCGCTCCTCGACCTCGCCGACGCACTGGGCCTGCGCGCCGTGGCCTCGAACGGGGTGCGCCACGCGACGTCGCAACGGCGGGCGCTCCAGGACGTGCTCACCTGCATCCGCGAGAAGCGCACGCTCGCGAGCGCCGGGCGCCTGCTCGCCAGAAACGCCGAGCGCCAGCTCAAGTCCCCGAAGGCGATGGCAGCGCTCTTCGCCGACCGCAAGGACCTGCTGAAGCATGCCGAGGCGCTCGCCGAGCGGTTGACGTTCACGCTCGGGGACCTCGGCTACCGCTTCCCCGACTACCCGGTGCCGGCAGGGGAGTCGCAGTTCTCGTTCCTGTGCCAGGCGGCCGAGGCCGGGGCGCGCGAGCGTTATCGGCCGTACCACGAGAGGGCCCGGCGCCAGATCGAGCGCGAGCTTCAGCTCATCGGCAAGCTCGAGCTCGCCGGCTACTTCCTGATCGTGTGGGACCTCGTGAACTTCTGCCGGCGCGAGGGGATCCTGGTCCAGGGCCGCGGTTCAGCGGCCAACAGCGCGGTCTGCTACAGCCTCGGCATTACCGCCGTCGACCCCGTCGGGATGGAGCTGCTCTTCGAGCGCTTCTTGTCCGAGGAGCGCGGCGAGTGGCCCGACATCGACCTCGACCTGCCGAGCGGCGATAGGCGCGAGCAGGTGATCCAGCACGTGTATGCGCGCTACGGCGCCGCCTCTGCGGCGATGACCGCGAACGTGATCACCTACCGCGACAAGAGCGCCTCGCGCGAGATCGGCAAGGTGCTGGGGATCCCACAGGACGAGCTCGACCGCCTCGGCCAGCACCTGCGGCGCTTCGAGTACGTCGACCCCGACGACACGCTCGAGGCACGCCTCGCGCGCGCGGGATGGGGCCAGGCGGACCAGCGGGTGCGGCTCTTCGCGCGCCTCTTCGGCGAGATCCAGGACCTGCCGCGCCACCTGGGCCAGCACTCGGGCGGGATGGTCGTGGCCCACGGCCGGCTCGACGAGGTGGTGCCGCTCGAGCCCGCCAGCATGCCGGGGCGCGTGATCGTCCAGTGGGATAAGGAAGACTGCGCCGATCTCGGGATCATCAAGGTCGACCTGCTCGGCCTCGGGATGATGTCGGCGCTACAGGACTCGCTCGCGCTGCTGCGAACGGAGGGCGTCATGCTCGACCTCGCCCACCTGCCTCCCGACGACCCGTCCGTCTACCGCATGCTGCGCAAGGCCGACACGGTGGGGGTCTTCCAGGTGGAGAGCCGCGCGCAGATGGCGACGCTGCCGCGCATGAAGCCGGAGCGCTTCTACGACCTCGTGGTCGAGGTGGCGATCATCCGCCCCGGGCCGATCGTCGGGAAGATGGTCCACCCGTACCTGCGCCGCCGGAACGGCCAGGAGCCGGCTTCCTACCTGCACCCCTCGCTCGAGCCGATCCTGCGGCGCACGCTCGGGGTGCCGCTGTTCCAGGAGCAGCTCTTGCGGATCGCGATGACCGCGGCCGGTTTCAGCGGCGGCGAGGCGGAGGAACTGCGCCGGGCGATGGGCTTCAAGCGCTCGGAGAAGCGCATGAAGGCGATCGAGGCGCGGCTGCGCGCGGGGATGGCCGAGCGCGGGATCACGGGCGAGACGGCCGACACGATCGTCCGCTCGATCAGTTCGTTCGCGCTCTACGGCTTCCCCGAGTCGCACGCGGCGAGCTTCGCGCTCATCGCCTACGCGAGCGCCTTCCTGAAGGCGCATCACCCGGCGGCGTTCGTGTGCGCCCTCCTCAACAACCAGCCGATGGGCTTCTACCACCCGTTCACGCTCGTGAAGGACGCCCAGCGCCATGGCGTGCGCTTCCGGCCGGTGGACGTGACGCGGAGCGGGAAGCTGTGCGCGCTCGAGGAGGGCGACGTACGGCTGGGCCTCGCCTACGTGCGGGGCCTGCGCGCCGCCGCGGCCTCGCGCATCGAGGAAGAGCGCACGCGTGCACCCTTCGCCTCGCTCCAGGACTTCGTGGACCGCACCGGGCTCGAGCGCGAAGAACAGCGCAGGCTGGCCGAGGTGGGCGCGCTCAATGCCTTCGGGCTCACGCGCAGGAGCGCCCTCTGGCAGGTGGAGAAGGCGGGGCGGCCGCGCGGGCCGCTCTTCCGCGATGCGGAGCCGGAGCAAGGCGACCTCTCGCCGGTGCCGGAGATGGGCTTTACCGAGCGGCTCACGAGCGACCTCGCGGGGACCGGCCTGAGCGTGGGCCGGCATCCCGTCTCGCTCTTCAGGCAGGAGCTCGTCGAGCGGGGCGTGCGCCGCGCGAGCGAGCTGCCCGGGCTCGCGGATGGCGACTTCGTGCGCGTCGCGGGCGCCGTGATCTGCCGCCAGCGGCCGGGCACGGCGAAGGGGTTCCTGTTCCTGACGCTCGAGGACGAGACCGGCCTCGTCAACGTGATCGTCCGGCCGGACCTGTTTCTGCGCGAGCGCACGACGCTGGTGGGCGCGTCGTTCCTGGAGATCGACGGGGTGCTACAGGGGAAAGACGGACTCTCGGTGCGGGCCGTCGCGGTGCGACCGGCCCTGGCCGGGGCCCCCGCGACGCCGGCCAGGGAGTTTCACTGAAACCCGGAGACGACAGTCCCCCGAGCCAAGGCACACGCCAGTGTCGATCCCACCTTGCAGTAGGCCGAGCAGTTGCCGCACGAAGTGCACTTGTCTTCCCACAGCCGAGGAAGGCCCCGGCCTGTCGCCCGAGCCCGGCATGCTCCGCATCGCCCGGCGCACACGGGCTTGGCGCCAGGCTGTTGGTGTCGTTCCAAAGCCGGACACTCCGCCCGCCGACGAGGCATCGCGGCTGGAGTTCATCGAACCGTACATCCAGGACCCGAGTTATGTTCACGCCGACTGGCGTTAGAGAAAGGTGGAGGCACACCATGAGCGGTCAGTTAATTCGACGAAGGCGCGGGGCCGTCGTGATCGCGGTCTTCGTCACCTGTGGCGGGACGGCCTACACGCAGGAGCCATTCGACGAGGCGTCGGTCGTCTCTGCATTGGCGAACCATTCCGCTGAGGAGCGAACGGCGGCGGTGGGCGCGATCAAGAAGCTGCCGGTGGCGCAGCGCAGCGAGTCCGTCGTCGGTGCCCTCCTGCAGGAGCTCGAACGGCTGCGTCAGCAGCTCGAGGAGCGCCAGTTGGCGTTGCTCACCGGGCAGCCACTCGCGCCGTCCGCGGATCACGGCGAGTATCTGTTCAGCGTGCTGGACGTCGTCACCCAGCACAAAGACGACGTCTCGATCATCCGGCCGCTGCTGCCGTTCATCGGGACCGGCAACCGCGTCGTCGATACGCTCGCCGGATTTGGTGAGTTGGCGGTGGCGGACGTGACTGCGGTTGCCGAGTCCGGCCTCGCCACGCAGTTGGACGTCCACTCGGCGCTGCTGGTCTTGCGGCGAATGCTCGAGCGGCCCGGCAATCACCCGGTCGGCGCTTCCTCCAAGGCGCAGATTGCGAAGGTCGCGACGGAACGCTTGAGCGGAGCACAGAAGGACACGGTGGTGATGATGGCCATCGATCTGGCAGTCGCCAGCGGAGATCCGCAACTGCTGCAACGGGTGCAGCAACTGGCGCGTGACCCGGCCGCCGTCCAGAAGTTCGGAATCGGCGACGCCGCCAGTAACGCGGCCATACAGAAGAGAGCCTACGACGCAATCACTCGTGGGAAGCGCCCGTGAAGTCAGCGCCCACTGATTCACCATGTAGGCGGTGGCTTTGTGGCGAGGTCCGAGATGGGCGTCGGCTCATTCCTGGAAAGGAGGGCCGACGCCCCAAGCCGGATACTACACGTCGTCCTTCCGAGCTCCCCAGGGGGGATTACCCGTTTTCACGACAAGCTCGGCTACTAACTGACTAAGCGAACTGACTGACCTACCTTCGTTTGATCTCCGTCACGACTTCCTTGTTGCCCTGCTTCTCGATCAGGATCGTGACCTTGTCGCCGATCTTGAAGTTGCGGAGCTGTCCCTTCGGATCGACCTCGAAGGTCTGGGGGCCCGCCCCCATGTTGACCTCGACGTGTCCGATGTTCGCGTCGAGGTTGGTGATCGTCGCGTTCTGCTGCGCGCCGGGACCCCCCGCCGACGGCTCGAAGCCGACCTCGACCACCTCGAACTTGTGGATCTCCTTCGAGTCGAAGTCGAAGGTGAAGTGCACGTACATCGGCGCGCGCAGGTCGGCGAGCTTCGGGTTCGGGAACGCGCTCTTCTTGTCGGTGAAGACCACCTCCGCGCTTCGGCGCACCTTCCAGGTGCCCACGCGGTTCTTCGGGTCCTTGATCTCGACTTCCATCGAGCGCCAGTTGGTGGAGACGATGTTCCCCCGCTCCTTCGCCAGGTTCTGGGCGTAGGCGGGTGCGGCGACGGCCGCGGCGACCAGCAGGGCCGGCAAGGCCCGGGGCGTCGACTTCATGTCTTCCTCCTCACGCGCACGGGCGAGCGGCGCGAGCCTCCGCAACGTGCGCGACCAGTGCCGGCCAGTCTAGCAGCGTGGCGCCTCCCGATGACCTGTCAATTCTTACGGGTGGACGGGGCGCCGGTACCAGAGCCAGCAGTAGTGCCGTGAGCGGACGAGCCAGGGGCAGATCACGAAGCCGAGCATGACGGCCAGGAGCACCGGCGCGGGATACCAGCGGGCCTTGCGGCCGCTGGTCGTCACGGCTTCGTCGAGGATGACGAACTCGAGGTCTCTGGGGCGTCCCCAGCGCCTCAAGTCGCGCGACAGCCAGATCTCCTCCGAGGCGTAGACCTGCTCGGAAAAGCCCCCGACGGCGAAGAACGCCTCGCGCAGGCAGAACACGAACGACCCCGCCGCCAGCCGCCGGCGCCGGGAAAGCCCGTTCCAGAGAGCCAGCATGCGCCCGGCGAGACCCCCGGTGAGGCCCTCCATGGCGACGGCGGCACCGCCCCCGCAGGCACGGCCCGTGGCGAGCGCGTCGAGCGCCTTGACCAGCAGCGTGGCCGGCACCAGCGTGTCGGCGTCGACGAAGACGAGCAGTCGCCCGCGCGCCGCGTGCGCGCCGGTGTTGCGGGCACGCGAGATCTGGTTTACGGGCTCGAACACGACCCGCACACCGGCGGTGCGAGCCGCCGCGGCGGTCGCGTCCGTCGAGTTGTTGTCGCACACGACGATCTCGCCGCGCAGCGGGATCCCGGCCATCGACCGGCCGAGCTCGGCAAGCGTCGCGGGCAAGAGCGCCGCCTCGTTGTAGGCCGGGAGGACGATGGAGTAGTCTGGCGCGGCGTTCACCCCGTCAGGATAGCGAATCGGAGGCGTGGCATGGCCAGGAGCGCGGTCCGAAGGTCGCCGGCCCGGAGGCGGCCGCGTTCCTCCACGCCGGCGCCCGCGGCGAGCGTCGACATGTCACCGGACCGATACATCGTCAAGGTCGACAAGGCCACCGGCGAACCGCTCACCGAACCGATCGAGCCCAGCGACCTGCTGGTCCACGCCCACCGTGACCACCACCCGCTCGAGATCGCCGCGCAATTCCTCGCGAGCCGCCTGATCCACGTCACCGGGAACGAGAGCCTGGTGAAGAAGGGGCTGAAGGGAATCGAGCGCCTGGGGGCCCGCGTGGGCCGCACGGTGGGAGACCTGACGGGGAACCCCGAGGACGCCAAGCGCGTGAAGCGTCTGCTCGGCGTCACGACCCGCGACTACGTGTTCCAGTTCCGCGAGCCATTGCACCTCAAGGAGCGAGAGGTCAAAGCGCGCGTGCAGGAGCTGCAGAAGCAGGCACGCGCCCGGCTCGCGGCGCTCGGCAAGCGCCCCCGCCTGAAGGTGCTGCTGACCGGCGCCACCGGTTTCGTGGGCAAGGAGTTCCTGGCCCAGGCGGCCTCCCATCCCTACATCGAGGAAGTCGTCTGCGTGGTACGGACGGAGACGCTCCGCGACCGCAAGACGAAGGAGATCGTGAAGGTCCTTTCCGCGCGCGAGCGGGGGGCGCTGCTGCTGAAGCGGCTTCACGTGTCGGGCAAAGCCGCCTCGCGCTTCCGCTTCGTCCTTGGGGATGTCGAGAAGCCCGGGTTCGGGATCGAGGCCCCGGAGCTCGCGCGACTGCGGCGCGAGATCACGCACGTCGTCCACTGCGCCGCAAGCGTCTCGTTCGACGACCCTTACGAGAGATCATTCCGCGCGAACGTGCTCGGCTGCCGCAACGCGCTCGAGTTCTCGAAGCAGCTGCAGGCGGCGCCGGGCTCGCGCTTCTTGGCCCACGTCGCGATCGAGACGTCGTACATCCACGGCCGCCGCAAGCGCACGATCGCGCAGGAGGACGCGCTCGTCTTCCCACGCCACTTCTACAACAACTACTACGAGCTCACGAAAGCGATGGCCTCGATCGAGACCGACCGGGCGCTGGTGCAGGACGGCCTCCGCGTCACGCAGCTCCTGCCGTCGATCGTGATCGGCCACGCCCGCACCGGGAACAACCGCGGCGACACCAAGGTCCTGAACGCGCCGGTCAACGCCTTCGGCCGGGCGCAGGAGGCGCTCGCCGGGCTCGGGCGTGAGCCGGGCGACCGCCTGCGCGCCCTGATCGTGGGCCGGATCGCGACGACCTTTCCTGCGGACCGCTCGGCGGAGATCAACCTGGTTCCCGTCGACCGCGTGGCGACGGGGATCCTGGCGTCGCTCACCGCGCCCGAGGCGATCGGCGCGCGGATCCACCTCGCCACCGACAACCGGATTCGTTCCGAAGACATCATTCGGATCGCCGAGGAGGAGCTGGACGTCAAGGTGCGCATGTCGGACCCGACGCTCTCGCGCAACGTCACGCTGCCGCTGTTCAAGGCGGTGCTGCTGGCGGTGGGGGACCAGAAGCTCGCGAACGTGGTCGAGAAGCTGGGCAGCATCTTCGGCGTCTACGGCGAGTGGGGCCAGCCGATCCACGACGTGGGCAACGACGTGCGGCTGCTGGGGCTGCCGATCCGGC
>Ga0247727_10003429_pt1 | contig 35050 bp, 34 predicted proteins | sample WisWelCaveWW1625_FD_202498 | JGI IMG/M metagenome (GOLD analysis project Ga0247727, IMG submission 202498) | Biofilm microbial communities from Wishing Well Cave, Virginia, United States - WW16-25 | ecosystem: Environmental > Aquatic > Deep subsurface > Groundwater > Cave microbial mat | place...
CTACCTCGCCGGATCCATCCCTTTCGGCCTGCTAATCGGATTGGCCAAGGGTGTGGACATCCGCACGTTCGGCAGCGGCAACATCGGGGCGACAAATCTGGGCCGCGCGGTGGGCCTGCAATTCGGACTTCTCGCCTTCACGCTCGATTTTCTCAAGGGCCTGGGACCAACACTTGCCGCCAAGTTGTACTTTGCCGGCGCAGGACACACCGAGTTTGAGCGGTTCGATGTTGCTGTGCTGTGTGCGATGGCGTCGGTCCTTGGGCATGTCTTTCCCGCGTGGCTCCGATTCCGCGGCGGCAAGGCGGGCGCGACCGGACTGGGTGTCGGCGCCGTGTTGTGTTGGCAAGCGATGCTGGTCGCCGCGGCTGCGTGGCTGATCGTCTGGGCGGCAACTCGATATATCTCACTGGCGACTATGCTGGGCAGCGTCGCGTTCACGATCGGGTACATGGTCGTGGCGCTGCGCGAGGGAACTCCGTTCGATCGAGAGCACGCGTCCTTGACCGCGTTTTGCGCGTTCGCCATGATCCTCGTGATCGGGCGGCATTGGTCGAACATTCAGCGGCTCAGAGCCGGCACCGAAGTGAAAGTCTGATAAACCCATTGCGAGGGGATCATGGGCAAGCTTGACGGAAGGGTTGCGGTCGTGACCGGAGCGAACAGAGGGATCGGCAGGGGTATCTCGCGCGGGCTGGCACGCGAGGGAGCGAGCCTCATCATGGCTGCCCGCGGCGAACCGGAACTTAGCGCCGCCGCGGCGGAGGTTCGAGCGACCGGCGTCCCGGTGCTTGCGATCCCGACCGACGTCACCGACGAATCGCAAATCGCGTCGCTCTTCGCCCGCACGATGGAGCAATTTGGCCGGCTCGACATTCTGGTCAACAACGCCGGCGCGTTCGACGGCGGGCCGATCGATGAGCTGTCGACCGAGGCGTGGGACAGGGTGATCGCGGTGAACCTGCGTGGGCCGTTTCTCTGCACCCGCGCGGCCATGCGGATTATGAAGAAACAAGGCGGCGGCCGCATCATCAACATAGGGTCAATCTCCGCTCAGCGCGTCCGCCCCGGCTCGGCTGCGTATTCCGCATCGAAGCACGGCATCTGGGGCCTGACGCAAGTCACCGCGCTGGAGGGCCGCGATCACAACATCACCTGCTGCTGCCTGCACCCCGGCAACGTAATGATCGAACGCCGCGAAGAAGGCCGTGCTCAAGGCCGTGAACAGGACCTCGAACCCATGATGTCCGTGGACGAGATCGCCGAAGTCGCCGTCCTGATGGCCACACTGCCGCCGCACGTCGCGATGCTCGAAGCCATCGTGCTGCCGCGCGATCAGCTTTACGTCGGGCGCGGGTAGAACTGGTAGGGCGCGTGCAACGCACCGACTTCGCCCGACTCGTCCGTTGTAGGGACCCTACTGTTCGCGACGTCAGTTTCTCGCGGCCGGCAAGCTGAGCGGTTGACCGATGGGACGTCTTCGCAAGCGACGGACCAGCCAGCCCACCGGGATAACCAGAAATGCGAGCACCGGCAGCCACGGTGTGAGACCAACGGCGAACAGCACAAGTCCTCGACCGAATTCCTTGAGCGTCCGCACTGAGCCGGCCCACGTCTGGCCGATTTGGGCGGAGAAAGTCGGTGCCTGCGGGGGCACGTAGTTCTGCTGCTCCCGCGCGGTGATCGTGACGGTCGTCAGCGATATTCGATTCGTGAGGAATCGCACGCGTCCCTCCATCCGCTCGATCTCCTCGCGCACGCGTCCCAGCTCGCTTTCGACGGCGATCACGTCCTTGATATCGCCGCTACGATCCTCCAATAGTTTCAGCATGCGGCGCTCGATCTCCCGCTTGTTCTTGATTCGGGCCTCTAGATCGACGTACTCCTCGGTTACGTCCTGTGCGTTGGTGTCTCGTGTTTCGGGAACGCCGATCTCCACGACGGCATCCAAGAACTTCTCGAACTGGTCCACCGGCACTCGCGCCACCCATTTACCCGTTCGCTGCGTGCTTCGCGTCCGGTCCACCTTCGATTCCGAGATGTAGCCGCCAAACTTCGTGATCAACCCAGCCACTTGAATTTCGATTTGTGAAAAGTCTTCAACGACAATCGCTACTTGAGCCGTGTAAGTTATTTTGCGCAGTTGAGGAACTGGCCCCTGTTCGCCGGCGGTGTCCTGCAACGCACTGGCTGTCCGGACCGCTTCCGCCTCGCTGCCGGGCTGAGCCTGCTGGGACTCGTATCTTCGTGGTGCCGCGCTTTCTACGGTCGCGAATTTCCCGGTCGGATGCCCGCCACAGCCGCCGCAACCAATGCAAAACACAGCCAGACCCAGCCAGATTCTCATCGGACCGTCCCCCGGTTTTGATTGAAACAAAGTACGGCTCGGTCGGCACCAGATAGGATGCACGCCTGCAGCGAGTTATTCCCTGGCGGTGTGGAAATCAAATAGCCAAATCCATAGGCGACTCACGAATCTTCGGCTACCGCTACCAAACGATAGTGTCTTGCCGCTTGAATGAACGCCGACTGCGCGCCGAAGCCTGCGCAGATCGCACCGACGGCCAATCCGACCGGTGCTTCTTGCCACATGAACTTGGGCGTCCGCAGCAACGCTTCAGTCAACGTCGCATCGCGTTGCTCGCCCGTCACGGGGTCGGGCATGGTGTAGGTCCAGCGATACCAGTTTGCCTCGGCCAGTGCCAACGCGACGAAGCTCGCGACGATCAGACTGTACGCGGCAATCGGACACGCCGTTCGCGTGATTTTCCGCGACACGAAACCGCCGAGTGCTCCGACGCCCCAAAGGCCGAAGGCTCCAATCATCTTGAACTTGAAAATCAGCATGCCGGTCAGAAATCCGCCTGCCACGGCGACAAGGACGGCCCACGCAACGGCGACCACCACGAGTTGCAGAGGCACGCGGCGAGGCTGAGCTGGTGTGTCCGATAAAGGTGCGGACGAAGCGCTCTGGGATTCGTTCATGCCAATCTCGCAAGATGGGTCGGCTCTCGCAAACTAGCCGCGACATTCGCGATTGTCAATCGACTGCGTTAGAATCTCCAGCATGTCACTTGAACTCAATGAACGAGCCATACGCCTGGTGGAGTCACTGGTCGCCCGCGCGACGGAGTATCGCATTCAGGTCACCGAGTTGGCGAGTGGAGCCCGTGTCGTTGATTGCGGGATCAAAGCCGAGGGCGGTCTCCGCGCCGGAGTGATGTTGGCTCGCGTTTGCTTGGCCGACTTGGCCGAGGTTTCGGTCGTGCCGGGCGCTGCGGGTGAGCTGGCGTGCCCGTTGGTGCAAGTCTTCACAGACCATCCGGTGGCCGCGTGCATGGCGTCGCAGTACGCGGGATGGCAGATTTCGGTCGATCTTCTACCGGGACCGGATGGCAAGGAGAGAAATTACTTTGCGATGGGTTCCGGTCCGATGCGAGCGGCGGCTGGGCGCGAGGAGTTGTTTGATAAGATCGGCTACCGCGAGTCGTCGCCGGTCGCAGTGGGTGTGCTGGAAACGCGAAAGCTGCCGAACGAGGAAGTGGTCCGCTACATTTGCGAGCGAGCCAAGGTGCCGCCGTCGGGTCTATCGCTCTTGGTCGCGCCGACGGCGAGTCAGGCGGGCGGCGTGCAGATCGTGGCGCGGTCGGTCGAGACGGCGTTGCACAAGCTGCACGAACTCGGGTTCGACATTTCTCGAATCGTGTCCGCCCACGGCACGGCACCGCTGCCACCCGTAGCCAAAGATGACCTCGCCGCGATCGGGCGCACGAACGATGCGGTGCTCTACGGTGGGCGCGTGACGTTGTGGGTTCGCGGCGATGACGCGAGTATGGAGGCCATCGGCCCGAAAGTTCCGTCGTCCGCATCGCCGGATCACGGCGTGCCGTTCGCCAAGATCTTCGCGCGGGCGGGCGGGGACTTCTACAAGATTGATCCGCACCTGTTCAGTCCGGCAGAGGTGACTTTTTGCAATCCGGATAGCGGATCTAACTTCAAGTTCGGGCGTGTCGAACCCGACGTACTGGTCAGGTCCTTTCGTTTGTGACGCGGGTGTTAATCTTCATTTGATCGAATGTGGAGTTAGAGATGAACGAACGATATGTTGCCGCCGTGCTCGTGGTCGCACTGCTCGGGTTAGTTTGGTTGGTTCAGCCGCAGACCCTCGAAGTCAAGGATCTTACGACAGACCTGCTCAAGCAGGTACTTGGCACACTTTTCTTGATCGCGCTTCTGGTGGAACGGAGCCTGGAAGTAATCGTTACGGCCTGGCGGGGACGGGAAGCCGCCGTGCTGCGATTGGTGGTCCTCCAGCGGGCTCGCCAACTTGTGGCGGAGCAAAGGCCAGCGAACAATCAGCCGGTCAAAACACAAGTGGATACAGCGGTAAACGAACTTCATACGGTCGAGACCGATGAGGAGAAATACAAAAACGATACTCAGCGACTCGCGTTCATAGTGGCGGTCGTCACCGGGCTCCTGATCAGCTTTCTTGGATTCCGCACCCTCCATCGACTCGTAGTTGCCGATTCGATAAACGCACTTGAGTCATGGCAACGAACGCTTTTCAACGTGATGGATGTGTTACTCACCGGGTTGGTCATCGGCGGTGGCAGTGAGGGGATTCACAAGATACTTCAGGCAGTGTTGAATTTCTTCGACCTCACGTCTCGACGATTGCGAAATCTGAATTGAGATGGGAAGGGATTCGCCGATGAGAATTGCGGTACTGTCCTGCGGTGACGGATGGCACGTGCAAGACCTCGCTCGCGCGGCGGGTAGGCTCGGTCACGAGTTGGCCGCAGTTTCGTTTCGCCGGTTGCAAGCGGGTATCGCCATTGCGTCACCGATCGTCCGAACCGCAACGGGTGCGCGGCACCGCGACGAAGTCCCCGTAGAACTTTCGTCCGCGGATCGCGTGCTCGTTCGCACGATGCCGGCCGGGTCGTTGGAGCAAGTTGTTTTTCGCATGGATGTGTTGCACCGACTGGTTGCCGCCGGCGTGCCGGTGCTGAATCCGCCGCGAGCGCTCGAGGCGGCCGTGGATAAGTACCTGGCGTGTTGTCGCATGGAGGCGGACGGCTTGCCAGTTCCACCCACAATCGCTTGCGAAAATGCAGACGACGCAATTGCGGCATTCGAGGCACTCGGCGGCGATGTCGTGGTCAAGCCGCTATTCGGCTCGGAGGGCAAAGGCATCACGCGCGTGACCGACGCCGACGTAGCCCACCGCGTCTTCAAGACGCTCGAGCGGCTGGGATCGATTCTCTACGTGCAGAAGTTCATCACGCACAACGGCTACGATCTTCGAGCGTTTGTGCTGGGCGATCGCGTTTTGGCCTCGATGAGGAGACGGCACGAATCGGACTGGCGAACCAACGTCGCACGCGGAGCGACCGGTGAACCGGCGGAGCTTTTGCCGAATGAAGCGGACCTGGCGGTTCGGGCCGCTTGGGCCGTGGGTGCTCCGATCGCCGGCGTGGACTTGTTGCACGGTCGCGACGGTCGGACCTACGTACTCGAAGTGAATGCCGTGCCCGGTTGGCGGGCACTCGCGAAAGTCACCGGTCGCGACGTGGCGGCCGATGTGCTCGCGTTCGTGGCTGACCCGGCAAGGAATTCGCTCGAATGAGTTGGTCACTCGCCAGTCTGCGGGACATGATCCTCTCGCCCGGTCAGCGAGCGATGATCGTGTGTATGCTAGAAGTGACCGCGCGCAAACCGGGCAACGTGCATCCGGGCGCGAGCCTCGCCGATTTGTGCTTCGCCGATTTTCTGGCCGGCGCCGCGGCCATTCGACCGGTGTTGGACCGAGCCGGTGAACTGGGCGTTGGCCGCACCGTGCTGGAGTGCGTGCGCGAGACCCGCAAGCTCGTGCCGACGAACGTGAATCTTGGCATTGCCCTGCTGCTCGCCCCGCTCGCGGCCGTACCGGAAAACGATCGACTGAAAACTGGAATCGGTGAAGTCATGATGCGCCTCACCGTCGAAGATGCCTGCGCGGTTTATCAGGCAATTCGGCTGGCACAGCCGGGCGGTCTCGGTCGATCCGCCGAACAAGACATCGCCGGCGAACCGACCGAGGACTTGCGAACCGTAATGGGTCGTGCGGCCGATCGCGATCTTGTGGCCCGCCAGTATGCGAATAACTTCGAGCAGGTCCTTTGGGGGGCGTCGTTGCTCAGCGGGTCAGTCGCCGCACATCTCGATTGGGAACAGGCGATCATCTACTGCCATTTGGAAATGATGGCCAACTTTCCCGACACACTAATCGCCCGCAAGCGTGGTCAGGCCGAGGCAGAAGAGGCGGCCAACCGTGCGGCCGACGTTCTCGCCAAGGAGTGGCCAGCCTCTCCGGAATCCCATCGTCTCTTTGCCGAATTCGACGCGTGGCTCCGTGCCGCCGGTCACGAACGCAACCCCGGCACAACCGCCGATCTCGTCACGGCCAGCTTGTTTGTCGCCCTGCGAAATGGAACAATGAGGTTGAACAGTTGAACTGTTCAACGCATGGAAACCTACACGGTCCGCGTCTCGAAAGACTACCTGGTCTTCTGCTGCGCCCACTTCATCACGTACGAAGGCAGCACGTGCGAGCGCCTGCACGGCCACAATTACCGCGCGACCGCCGAGGTCGAAGGGCCGCTCGATGAGAACCACTACGTGTTCGACTTCATCGCGCTCAAGAACTTGATGCGCCGGATCACCGACGAACTCGACCACCACGTGTTGCTGCCGACGACGAGCGAGTTGATCAAAGTCGAAGCGACCGACCGGCAAGTGCGCGCCAGCTTCAGCCCCTCACCCCTGGCCCCTCTCCCCGCAAGCGGTGAGAGGGGTAAGAATAAGAGGGACCGCGAGTGGGTGTTCCCTCGCGAGGACGTCGTGCTTCTGCCCATTGCAAACACGACCGCCGAGCTGCTCGCCCGGTGGATCGCCGAGCGGCTGACCGACGCGATGGCTCGTGAGAAAAACTTTCGGCCGACGCGGGTTAAGATCGAAGTTGAAGAAAGCTTTGGTCAGTTGGCAACGTACGAAGTCCGAAAATGACGGCTAAACTCGAATTTGCTGCTCGTGAAGTGCCGTCGCGACGAGTGCGCCCGAGACGCCAATCGCTGCTAAACGGTCGAGGTCGGCGTTGTCGCGAACGCCGCCGCCTGCGACCAGTTGGAGATTCGGATCAGCGTCGAGCAACCGCCGGCACAAATCCTCAGTACCCGTGCCCCCGCGCTCGCCCACTCGCGCGAGGTCGAGAACGATTAACCGGCGAACGCCGAATGCGATCACCTCCGCCGCGATTCCCTCCGCACTCGGATCGCGCCAGTCTGAAACGTCGCCCAGCGGACAGCCGCCCTTGAGATCAAGGCTGAACCATATCGCGTCAGGGCCAATTCGCTCGGCGATTTCACAAAGCAGTTGTGGCCCACCGATGGTTTCCAGCCCTACGACCACGCCACTCACCCCAGCCTCTTGCACTGCTTGAGCAGTCTCCACGTCGCGCACGCCCGCGTCCACCATCAGGCCGAGGCCCAGTCCGGCAAGCGTTCGGTACGCGTCCCACGCCGGCTCCGCCCCGGCGATGGCATCGAGGTCGGCGACGTAGAGTTCATTGAGATTGAGCCGCTCGCGAAACGCGCGGCCAACGACCTCCGGGCTCGACGAGTCCACCAACCGGCTGCGGATCGGCCGATACTCGTCGCGCCGGCCACCGATGGCGTGGACGACGTGACCGCCTTTCAGGTCCATTACGGGAATGATTCGCATGAGGAAACTCAAGAACGTTCACGCAGAGGCGCAGGGATCGCAGGGAAGATCGGCGAACTATTCGCAAGTTTTGACTCGATATTTGGACTTTTGTCCTCTATCTTCACTTTCCAATCTGGCTCCGCGTTCTCTGCGCCTCTGCGTGAGAATGAATGAAAGTTTTTATCTTCGAGTATGTCTGTGGCGGCGGGTTGGCGGGTCGACCGCTGCCCGAGTCGCTCGCCGGCGAGGGCTGGGCGATGCTCGCGAGCATAGTCGAGGGCTTTGCGCGCGTCGAGGGCTGCGAAGTCGTTACGACACTTGATGAGAGGTTTGCCGGGCGGTCGCTGGCGGCGCGGCGTGTAGAACGGATTGATGGCGACACGGAGCGTCGCGTCATCGAACGCTTGGCATCCGAATGCGATTGGTCCCTCGTGATTGCACCGGAGTTCGACGGAATCTTGCTCGATCGAGTTCGCTGGGTCAAAGCGGCGGGCGGGCGCCTGCTGGGGCCGTTGCCGATTGCTGTGGAGATTGCTTCAGACAAGCTGGAGTGCGGGCAATTGCTCCAACGTTCGGACGTGCCGGCAGTTGTCGGGCAAGTTGTGAATCTCGCCGATGGGTTTCCGAAGGATGTCGAATTTCCGGTCGTTCTCAAGCCGCGATTCGGGGCCGGGTCACAGTGCACATTCCTGATCCGCGACGCCGATGCGATCCCGCAAATTTTGCAATCGGCAATGGTGGAATCCATGGGTCGCGAATTGTTGCTGCAGCCGTTCGTGGCTGGCATGGCGGCAAGCATGAGTTTTCTCGTCGGTCCGGCCGTCGCCGCCGTGCCTCTCCTGGCGGGCGAGCAGCGTATGAGTGTTGACGGCCGGTTTCGCTATTGTGGCGGACGCATACCGCTTGATGCGGAGCTTTCGGACCGCGCCGAGGCGATTGCGAGTCGTGCAGTCGCTGCGCTGCCGGGATTGCAAGGTCTGGTTGGCGTTGACCTGGTGCTCGGCCCCGACGTCGTGATCGAGATCAACCCGCGGCCGACTACCTCATACGTGGGCCTGAGGCAGCTCGCTGTGGATAATCTGGCAGAAGTGTGGCTGAAGCTTCTTCAAGGCGCCGAGCCGCAACCGATTCGCTGGCGGCCCGGAACGATTTGCTTCCGTGCGGACGGAACCATAGCATAATCGCATCGTGTGGTTCGGAAGCGACTTCCAAAGGCTCAACGAGGATCAAACCATGGATCTGATGAGTACGATTGCCGGATCACTCCTTGAAAACTTTTTCCCCGCCGGCTGGGACTTGAAGAAGATCGACGCACTGGCCAGTCTGCCGCCGGACAAAATCGCGGACCGTCAGCCGTGGTGGCATCCCGGCTTTGAGCCTGTCCGGTGCGAAACCGTCTCTGACTTCGACGTGATGATGGGACACGAGATCGCGATGACGATCTGCGAAGCGCGCGAGGCGGGGCGGAAGCAGATTCTGATCCTGCCCGTCGGCCCGATGGGGATGTACCGCTGGGCCGTCTACTTCCTCAAGGAATGGGACGTGAAGTGCGATCACGTGTGGGGCTTCAACATGGACGAATGGAGCGACCGCGCCGGCAACACGCTGCCGGCGACGAACCCCGGCGCGTTTCAGAACGCGATGGAGCAGGCGTTCTATGGGCCGCTTGGCACGGCCACGATTCCGGCGAACCAGCGATTCTTCGCCACCAAGCAACTTCTCCCAACGTACTCCGATCGCATTGCCGAACTTCGGCGAGGTGGCGCCCAGCTTGCCGTGATCTTCGGCATCGGCCGCGTTTGCCATATCGCGTTCTGGGAACCGCATTTTGCCGCCGAATTTGCCAGCGACGACGAATGGCGCCGGCAAACGCACCGGCTCGGCGCCAAACTGCACCCGCTCACAATCGAGCAAAACGCAATCACCAGCTTCAAGAGCCGCACGACGCTCGTCCCCGCGTTCGCGAACACGATCGGCCCCGGCCTCTTCCTCTCCGCTGACAAGATCATCGGTGGCTGCGACGGCGTGCTCGGCCGCGGCATGCAGTGGCAGGGCCTGTCTCTTTGGATGACGCTGCGCTACGGCCCGAACCGCTGGGTCCCGTCCAGCTTCATGCCCACGCTCCCCGGCCGGCTGTTCTTCCTGCGCGAACTGGCCGGGCCGCTGGTGGCGGAGTGTAATTGACTGATTGTTAACAGTTAGGCGAAAACATGTGAATCGCTCACGGCCAGAAATTGGCACCTGGTGCTTCGCGGGGGCAATCGTGGGCTGGCTTGTGGGGGTCTTTGCCTTCTTGGGCTATTTCTCCGTCGATCCTCGGCAAGCGTTTCTTCAGATGCACCCGCTCAATTCGCCGGTCACGCCGGTGTCGACACTCGGCGGCACGGTCCTGCTGGGCTGGTATGCGATTCACGGAATTCGCGATCGTGGCCGACGCATCGTGTTTGGTTCCGTCGTTGGGGGTTGGCTCGGCGCGGCTTCCATACCGGCGCTCTCGCATCGTAACATTCTTTTGCGGCTGCTGGACGAGCCACTTTACATGCAGGGTGTCATGGTGATACCCGTTTTCCTTACGGCCGCTGGGGCTGCTCTCGCATCAAGTCGCGAGCGACCCAGCCGCCTTACGGGATCACGATATCGAGCCGTAATGGTTTATGCGGTAGCCGCGGGCGCTTTCGTTGGTTCGACGGTTGGCCATGTCGGAGCAGCATTTTCCGCAGGAATTTTCGTGGCTGCAATCACCGCACTGATTCTTGATTGATCTAAGCTATGCAGTCGCAGTCAGCGTTGATTGATCGAAGTATCGCAAGTTGAACTGGTTTGTGCTTTGGACACTCACCGGCGCCGGCGTCTCCCCTTTGGATTTGCCTTCAAGATCGCATCGAGTTGATCCAGCAATTCCGGTGCATCCAGCGCCGCTGCAAACTCTTTCGTCCAGCGGCGCACCTGCGTGCGGTCGAGGTCGGGGTTTGCACGCAATACTCGCCGAATGTCCGCCAGATCGTCGGGCCGAGCGGCCACCGCTTTCATGACGGTCAGGTGCTCGACCGTTGGCAAATGGACCTCGAAATCTCCCAGGTTCACGCGATGGCAGGTTCGAATCGCGTCTTCTTCGAATGGCAGTATGGCCAGCGATAGATCAATGTCGCGACCGGTTTCGACGTGTGTCAACAGAAAGAGGTTTTTCTTGCGGGCGAATTCTTCAGCGTCGCTGATGCGCGGTTCCATGCCGACTGTTCGGGCGGCGGCGAGAATGGCCGGCTCGGAACTGCCCGCCAGCAGAATCGATGCGTCCACGTCGACTGTGTTCCGCGGCTCCGCGGACAGGCAGACGGCGATCCCGCCAATGATGATCCCTGGCTGGCCACTGGTTTCAAACAGCCTTTCGACCGCGACCATTGCGCGGGCGAGTGGCTGCAACAATTCCGGCAGTTGCATGGCGATAGGTGTTCTTGAGCTTGTTCCAGCGGCGACGGACTTGCTCCACCGCACGCGCGCGGTCGGGTGTCACGAGAGATCGGCAATAACGTTCCGTGAACTGCGTCAGTGCGGTTAGTTGAGCAAACCGTGACGCGGGCGTCGCACGGCGGATTTCTTCCGTATGAAATTCGTCCGCCGCTCGCCAGCCCGCCAGCCAACGCTTCAGAAGCTTCTTGTCTGCGGCGACCGTTTTCAATGGTGATTTGCGGTTTCCCATGAATACAGTTTGGTATCATCCGCTTGTTGTGTCTACCTGATTGGTCAGTCCCCGGAAAGTCCGAGACCAAGCCCACTCATGCCCAATGTTCTCGCACTTGACATCGGCGGAGCGAACCTGAAGGCCGCCCATTCCGAAGGCACGGCGGGGAGTGAGCCGTTTGCTGTGTGGCGACAGCCGAAGGAGTTGGGCCGAGCGATCGCCACGCTCGTGCGGCGGATGCCGGGGGCCGACGCGGTTGCCGTGACCATGACGGCCGAGTTGTGCGACTGCTTCGAGACGAAGTCGAACGGAGTGCGAGCGGTTCTCGATGCGGTGCAGGCGGCGCTGCGCGGGTTGCGACGGAAGACGTCGGTGCGAGTGTGGCTGACCAACGGGTTACTGGTGTCGCCGACTGAAGCGCGGGCTGAGCCGATCAAAGCGGCCGCGTCGAATTGGCTTGCGCTGGCTACGTGGGCCGGGCGATTCTGCGCCGAGGGGCCTGCCTTGGTACTGGACATCGGTTCGACGACGACGGACATCATTCCACTTCGCGATGGCGTGCCCGTGCCGCGCGGACGAACGGACACCGATCGGCTGGCGTCGGGGGAACTGGTGTACTCCGGCAGTCGGCGAACGCCGATTCACGCGATCGTGCGGACGATCACGATGGACGATCGCACGATCCGGGTGGCGGCAGAACTTTTTGCGACCACGCGCGACGCCCATCTCTGGCTCGGCGATTTGCCCGAACAGCCGGACGACCGCGACACGGCCGATGGGCGGCCGGCCACGCGCAAGTACGCCGCGGCGCGACTCGCTCGGGTCGTCTGCGCCGATCGGTCGATGCTCGACGACGAACAGATCACACAACTCGCCCGTCAGGTTGCCGATGCTCAGCGCACTGACATCGTTCGAGCCTTGTCGCAGGTCGAAGCCGGTCTCAGCCAGCGTGCACGCACGATCGTCACCGCCGGCAGCGGCGAGTTTCTGGCTCGGCGAATCGTTGAGCGGCTGCACAAGCCGCCGCGACTAGTCTCGATAGGCGACCAACACGGTCTGGAAATCTCATCGGCCGCCTGTGCCTACGCGCTGGCTGTGATCGCGTCCGAACGCGGGATAAAATAAAGCCCGTCATGAATTCCAACCCTGAGAAAACCACTAGCGCGACCCGCGACCACCCACCACTCACGACTCACCACTCGCCGCGCAAAGTCGTGGTGAAAGTCGGCGGCAGCCTGCTCGATTGGCCGGAACTGGGCGATCGCTTGCAACGATGGCTGGAAACGTTGGGCACATCGCGCGTCGTGCTGATCGTCGGAGGCGGCCCGGCGGCCGATTTGGTGCGGCGGCGCGACCAGTGGGACGATTTGGGCGATGACAAATCGCACTGGCTCGCCGTGCGGGCGATGACGTTCAACGGCTACCTGCTCGAAGGGTTACTTGAAAACGCAAGGGTGGTCGCCAGTCTGCGGCAGTGTGAAATTTTGTGGCAGGATGGAGTGGTCCCGATTCTAGACCCCCACACGTTCATGACGGACGACGCGGCGGGTGGATCGCCGCTGCCGCAACACTGGATCGTGACATCCGACTCGATCGCCGCTCGCGTGGCCCGCGCGCTCGACGCCGATGAACTCGTGCTGCTCAAATCGGTCGCATGGCCGGACGGCGATATCGCCGAGGCCGCTCGCCGTGGTATTGTGGATGAGCACCTGCCGCGCGAATTGCGACAGGCTCCGAATCTGCAGGTCCGCGTCGCAAACCTCCGGGACGAGGTGAAAACATGACAGAGTACGTGTCGGACTACACGCCGGAGTTCGAGTCACAATTCGAGCATAACGGGCGAGAACTCTTCGGCAAACGAGCGGTCGTAACCGGCTCGTCGAGCGGCATCGGCCGCGCGATCGCGTTGGACCTTGCGCACGCCGGTGCGGATATTCTCGTTCACTGTGCCCGCTCTCGCGACCAAGCGGCGGAAGTTGCCCGTTTGGCGGGATCCCACGGCATTCGAGCCATGGTGCGCACGGCCGATTTGCGCGACGACGCTGCGTGCGATCGACTGGTAGCCAATACGTGGCAGGACTTCGGCGGCTGCGACATCTGGATCAACAACGCGGGTGCCGACACGCTCACCGGCGAAGCCGCTCACTGGCCGTTCGATCGCAAGCTTGAAGAACTGCTCGCGGTCGATGTGCGTGCCACGATTCGGCTTAGTCGCGCCGTCGGCGAGCGCATGCGCGCGGTCGGCAGTGGCGTGATCCTGAATATGGGCTGGGACCAAGCCGAAACCGGCATGGAAGGCGACAGCGGCCAATTGTTCGGCACCGCGAAGGCCGCGATCATGGCGTTCACAAAGAGCCTCGCCGTCACACTCGCGCCGACGGTGCGAGCGAATTGTCTCGCTCCCGGCTGGATCAAGACGGTGTGGGGTGAACACGCTTCCGAATCGTGGCAGCAGCGAGCGATACGCGAATCGCCGCTCGGCCGCTGGGGCACGCCCGAAGATGTCGCCCGCGTCGCGCGGTTTCTGTGTTCGGACGCGGCGGCATTCATCACGGGTCAGGTGGTGCGAGTGAACGGAGGGGCGGTACGATGAGACGGGTTGAACTGTTGAACCGTTGAACAGTTGAATGGTCGGCGGAATAACAGTTCAACCGTTCAGCGGTTCAGCCGTTCAACGAATTGAAGGAGTCAACCATGTCCACCGAACGAGTCTACACTGAGGCGGAAATCAACGATCGCATCGCGAAAGAACTTCCCGGCTGGGAACTACGCGAGGGCTGGCTGCGTCGCTCGTACACGACGCCAGGCTTCGCGCACACGATGCTCTTAGCCAACACGATCGCGTACATCGCCGAAGCCGCGTGGCATCACCCGGACCTGAACCTGGGCTACGCCAAAGTTACCGTGAAGCTGCAAACCCACTCCGCCCGCGGCATCACGGACAAGGATTTCGAGTTGGCCAAACGCATCGAGCAGGTCGCGTTGTGGAAGCCGGCCGAGGGGTCGCCGTTCGAAGGGTTCCCGAAGAATTGGGTGCGCGCGGGATGAGCGGGTGCGTCTATGGGTTTTGCGGTGGAGATCGGCGGGCCAATTCTTGACGCAGTCGCGCGAGTTCAGCTTCCGCCGCGCGTCGCGCCGCGGCTTCTTCGGCGGCAAGGGCACTTGCCTGCTCCTCGCGTTGTCGTGCCTGTTCCTCGCGTTGTCGTGCTTGTTCCTCACGTTGTCGTGCTTGTTCCTCACGTTCTTCACCGGTCAAGAGCCGTTCGCCAGTTTCCTTGACGAACATGGCAAGGCCGCCGTTTTCGAGGCGGAAGATCAGGCCAAGTTCCTGACACTCGATCGCGCCGGTTTCGTCCGGTTCGATCGGGACAAACCCGCCGCCGTTTCGGCGATAGGCCAGGAGCTGGGGCGTCAGATACTCGGCAGTCGGATCGTACAGGAAATACTCATTGACACCGATTTCCGCGAACAGGCGTGCCTTGCGGACGAGATCGACGTGCTGGGTGCTCTTGGACGTGGTTTCCAGTACGACGTTCGGCGTTTTCCCCTCTTCCCAAATTTTGAACACGCGCCGCCGACGCGGCACGCAATCCTTCACGACGAATGCGTCCGGCACGACGAACTTCGTCGGATCCCCCTCGACGTAGTACAGCAGCAGGTCGCCGCTGACGTACACGCGCTGGCCACGAAAGTGATGGCCCAGCATGTCGAGGATGCGAATCATCCACTCGCGATGCACATCCGTCTCGCCCATCGGTCGGCCATCCGATTCCGGGTACTCGATTTCCACGATCGTTCCGGTTGCCACGGCTTGACTCCTGCCTCCAAGATCCTGAACCGCGTCAGGACGTTTGAACGCAACTATGATAATCTAGCCCGACGGAGTCGGCTAGACGGGCCACGCGGGCTCGGTGGAAGCCGACAATCCATCATTGTATGATCGGACGTGAAAGTGGAACGATGCCCATGCCCCATCGCATCCTGTTCGTCACTGGTAAGCTGGCCGAGCCCGCGTTGCGACGCGCGGTGGCGGATATCGGCCCCACGGTCGGGTTCGAGCCGGAGGTCGCGGTGTTGGGCATTTCGGTCGCCGCGCTGATGACGCCCGAGTGGATCGCGCGCCGGCTGGAAGTGCCGGCGGGCGTGACTCGAGTGATGTTGCCCGGCTGGTGTGAGGGGGATCTGACGAGCGTCGAGCGAAAGGCGAACGTACCCGTGGAACGCGGACCGAAAGATCTGCGCGACTTGCCGGAACATTTCGGAGCGTCGTCGGAGCCGCCGGCCGACTACGGGGCGTACGACATCGAAATCATCGCCGAGATCAATCATTGCCCGCGGCTGAGCTGGGACGAAATCAGCGCGCTGGCCCGGCGCTACCGAACAGACGGTGCCAATGTGATCGACGTGGGCTGCGACCCCGGCGGCCCGTGGCTCGGAGTCGCGGACGTGGTGCGGCGGCTGCGCGATGAAGGGTTTCGCGTCTCCATCGACAGCTTCGACCGGCGCGAGGTCGAACTGGCGACGAAGGCCGGGGCGGAACTCGTCCTCAGCGTGAACGGATCAAATGTGGACGCGGCGAGCCACTGGGGAACTGAGGTCGTCGTGGTACCGGACGACATAGCGGGTGCTACTGGCTCCGCCAGTGCTTCTTTCGGCGGACTCGATCGCACGATCGAGAAACTCACGGCGGCCGGCGTGCGGTTCCGCATTGACCCGGTGATCGAACCGATCGGGTTCGGTTTCGCCGCGTCGCTCGGCCGATACCTCGAGACCCGCCGGCGCTGGCCGCGGGCGGAAATCATGATGGGCGTCGGCAACCTGACGGAACTGACCGACGTGGACTCGGCCGGCGTGAACGCGATGCTCATCGGATTCTGTCAGGAACTCGGCATCCGCAGCGTGCTCACGACCGAGGTGATCAACTGGGCCCGCTTGTCGGTGCGCGAGATCGATTTGGCCCGGCGGCTCATGTACCACGCGGTCAAGAATCGCGTGCCGCCGAAACATCTGGAGCCGCGACTCGTCATGCTCCGCGACCCGAAGGTTCACGAGCACGGACCCGCGACGCTTGGCGAGTTAGCCCGGCGCATCACCGATCCAAACTTCCGCATCTTCGCCGAAGGCGGTGAAATCCATGTGATGAACTCACGCGGTCATCTTCATGGGAACGACCCGTTCAAATTGTTCGACCAATTGCTCGCCGCGAACGAAATCGATGCGGCGCACGCGTTCTACCTGGGCTACGAAATAGCCAAGGCCGTGACGGCGCTGACGATCAGCAAGGACTACCGACAGGACCAGGCTCTCGATTGGGGGTTCCTGACTCGACCGGAGGTGAGCCACAGCCGGAAGTCGTGAGGCGATTCCAAATGGTTGAATCGATCCACATACTGCAGCCCGATCGCCGGAAATGGTGGCGACCGACGCGTGGCGTTTTCGTAACGGTCGGAATCGTCGGCTGCTTGATCGGAGGCTGCTACGCTTGGTGGAAGTACGAGTACCCGTATGGCGGGTCGCACGCCTGCGACAAAGGACTGTTCATGGGGCTGTTCAATTACGCCGACCGGCACGACGGCCACTTTCCGGCCGGCGAAGGAACGCCAGAAGCATCGCTGACCCTCATCCATCGCGAACCAGGTGCTGACTATTCGTACGTGCTCTGCGGCAAGCGAATACCGGAATCGGTCACAAGAAAAGTCCTCGACAGCGGCGAACTGCTTGGGCCGGACACTTGTGGTTGGAATTACGTCGAAGGACTGGGAAGGGATGATGATCCCAAACTCGCACTCTTTTGGGACAAGGACGGACTTGGCCATAATGGCCAGCGACTTCCGGGCGGCGGGCACATCGTCCATTTCGTCAACGGCGAGCATCCGTACATTCCGGCGAGCAAATGGGCTGAATTCATTAGCGAGCAGGAGATACTTTGGCAAGTGCTGCGCGACGAGGGCCGCATAATTCAAGTCTCCGAGTCCACCAAGCTGCCCAAGGGGAGGTAACCCATGATTGCGAATGTAAGCGGTGCAAACATCTTCTACGAAGTTGCCGGCGACGGGCTGCCGATCATCTTCGTTCATGGCCTGGGCGGTACGTCGAACGTCTGGCACGCGCAGCGCGTCGGCTTGGCGAAGTACTTCAAGGTCGTGACGGTCGACCTGCCGGGATCCGGGCGGTCGGACAAGACCGAGCGCGAATACTCGATGGAGAAATGGGTCGAGCAGATTGCCGGTCTCGCCGACGCGATTCGGCTGGAGAAGTTTGTGCTCGTCGGCCATTCGATGACGACGGTGGTCGCGCAGAAGTTCGCGGCGAAGTATAGTTCTCGCTTGACGGCACTCGTGCTGTGCGGGCCACTGACCGAACTGGCCCAGCCGGCGAAAGACGCGTTCACGAAGCGGGCCGAGACGGTCGAGCGGGACGGCATGGTCGCCGTGGTCGATGGAATTCTGGCCGGGGCTCTGACGCCCGCCGCGCGCGAGGGCGGCAACGCGGCACTGGCGGGACTGTATCGCGAACTGTTGCTCTCGAACGATCCGGTCCATTACGCCGGACACATCCGGGCGCTCATCGCCGGCTCCGCGAAAGCGGATCAGCCGAAGGTAACGGTCCCGGCGCTTATCCTGGTCGGCGATCAGGACGGCGTGACGCCGCTGTCGCTGTGTCGCCCGATCGCGGCGGCGATCAAGAACTGCCGGATCAAGATTATCCCCGCGACAGCGCACCTGACGATGCTGGAGCGGCCCGCCGAGTTCAATGCGGCGCTGGTGGAGTTCCTGGCTGGGCTTTGACCGCCAGCTTCTCGCGCATGCGCTGGGCGAATCGCGCCACCTCCACGATCGCCCTCACGTGTTTTCCACGGCCGATGACTTCGTGATCGTCCCGTGCCTCAATCTTAAAGTGCAGCTTGCGCCCGTCGATCGCAATCACCTCAGCCGAGGCGGTCACGGTCGCGCCGATCGGCGCGGCAGCACAGTGTTCGAACTCGAAGCCGACACCGACGGTGTCGTAACCCTCCGCGAGGTGCGGCAGCACGCACTCCCGAGCGGCGTGCTCCATGAGGAACAGCATGTGCGGGCTGGCCAGCACACCCGGCACCTCCGGCCCCATGAAGCTGATCGCTTGTTTCGGTTCCACGACGATGCGATTTTCGCTCGTGATGCCGGGCTGGAGGGTTTCTTTCATCGATGGCATGGGGTGATTGTCGCCTCTGGACAGCCTAATCACAAGTTCAAGCGGACTGCACGACTTTGCGGATGGCGGCTCCTTGGAGTACGCTGTGGCTCACGGTGTGGTTTTTCAAATCGAGTTGCGGTGATCGAGGAGTTTTTGGCGATGCCTACGATTCGAGCGGGTCAATTGGAAGAGTTCAGCAAGGCATTATTTCTCGCCGCCGGTATTCCGGGAGGTGACGCGTGCGTTGTCGCGGCTAGTCTGGTTGGGGCGAACTTGCGCGGGCACGACTCGCACGGTGTGATGCGAATTCCGTTTTACGTCGCCGCGGTGAAAGAGGGCCGGTTGCATCCGGGAACGGAACTGAAGGTCACGAGCGAGACGCCGGCAGTGATCGTGTGCGATGCGGGCTGGGGGATAGGCCAAGTGCAGGCCCAGCGGCTCTTGAAGCGGATAATCGAGAAGGCGAAGTTGGTCGGTATCGCGTGCGGGACAATGCAACGGAGCGGGCACATCGGCCGGGTTGGCGAATACGCGGAGATTGCCGCTGCGGATGGCCTCGCGTTCATAGCGATGGTGAACACGCATGGTGCCGCGCCGCGCGTGGCTCCACCGGGCGGCAAACGGCCGCGGCTCGGCACGAATCCGCTCTGCGTTGGCGTGCCTACCGGGCCGGTGGGCGGCGGCTGCGATCCGATCGTGCTCGATTTCGGAACCTCCGCGACCGCTGAGGGCAAGGTGCGGGTGAAACGAATCGCGGGGCAGCAATGTCCGCCGGGCTGGCTGATCGACCCTGACGGCAAGCCGACAACCGACCCGAACAAACTCTACGGCGACCCGCCCGGCTCCATCCTGCCGATGGGCGGCGATCAGGCGTACAAGGGATTCGGGCTAGCACTTGTGATCGACATGCTGGCCGGCGGCCTGTCGGGCGGTTGGTGCGCGCGGCCGAACGCGGAACCCGGCCTGGGCAATGACGCGATTTTCATCCTGCTCGATCCGTCGCTCTTTGGCGGCGCCGAGCATTTTCTGCATGAGGTCACCGGCGTCGCGGCGCACGTGCGAGGCTGCCCGACGTCCGAGGGCGTGCGCGAGATTCTGTTGCCGGGCGATCCGGAACGAAAGACACTCGCCGAGCGATCGGCCAACGGGATTCCGATCGACGACGGCAATTGGAAAGCACTGGTTGACCTTGCCGGCAAGCTCGGGGTCGCCGTGCCGGCCGCAACGTAGCAAGTCCATAACTCCGTCCATGGCAAACGTACTTCCCGATTCGCATCTGGTGAGCGTGGTATTGCGACGAGACCTCGTGCCGTCGTACGAGGAGTTTCCGTTCTGTCTGCCGGCGGTGAGGTACTTGGACGAGTTGGAGTTTCATCCGAAAGTGACGTTTTTGGTCGGCGAAAACGGCACGGGCAAGTCCACGCTGCTGGAGGCGATCGCGGTCGAATTCGGTTGCAACGCCGAGGGAGGCAGCCGAAACTTCAATTTTGAGACGCGGGCGTCGCACTCGTGTCTCGACCGGTTCATCCGGCTGGTGAAGTCGCCGATCATGCCGCACGACAGTTACTTTTTGCGGGCTGAGAGTTTTTACAATCTGGCGACGGAGGTGGATCGCGTGGGGGCTCAAAAGAGCTACGGCGGCCGCTCGCTGCACGAGCAATCGCACGGCGAGGCGTTCTTCGCATTGGTGGAGAATCGATTTCACGGCCGCAGCTTGTATTTTCTCGATGAGCCGGAGGCGGCGCTGTCGCCGCAACGCCAGCTTGCATTTCTCTCGATGCTGCACGGCTACTGTCGGCGGCAGAGCCAATTCGTCATCGCCACGCATTCCCCGATTATTCTCGCCTACCCTGATTCCTGGATCTATCGGCTCGATGTGACCGGCATCCGCCGTGTCACGTACGAAGAGACAGAGCACTTCAAAGTGACGCGGGCGTTTCTGACTCGGCGGAACAAGATGCTTCAAATTCTGATGGCCGAGGATGAGGGCACAGAAACGAGCGCACCGGAGAAATCATGAAGCGAGTCGAACTAGTTCGGACCGAGCGGCTGTTTGACGGGTTCTTCAAGCTCGATCGCGCGATCTTGCGCCACGAAACGCCTGGCGGCGAAATGAGTCCCGAACTAATGCGGCTCAATGTGGAGCGCGGTGACGGGGCCGCCGTGCTGCTTGTGAACCATGACAACCGGACGATCGTGCTGACTCGTCAGTTTCGCTACGCCGCGTGGATGCGTGGCGACGGCGGCTGGATTCTGGAAATCCCCGCCGGCACCGTTCCGCCCGGCAGAACGCCTGCCCAGGTCGCCCGCAGCGAACTGCTGGAAGAAGTCGGTTACCGGCCCGCGCGACTAAAGAAACTGATGACCTTTTACGCAACGCCCGGAACGACTTCCGAGCGTGTACACTTGTTTTTCGGCGAGGTGGACAACTGCCACAAGATCGCCGCGGGCGGCGGGCTTGACTCGGAGCACGAGTTTATCGAGGTCGTCGAAATGCCTCTCGAAGAGGCGCTCGCCATGCTCGAAGCGGGGAAATTCGTCGATGCAAAAACCGTGATCGCCTTGCAGTGGCTGGCCGCTGGAATGCGGTAAGGGAATGGCCGCAATCGTGAGAACTATTCCAGCCGTAGTCACGTCGGCGGTGTGAGGAATGTGCAGGGCTGCTGCGGGTTTCCCACGCCGACTTGGGTGAAGTAGAATCATGCCGCCGCAGCCAAAGTCGACCCAAAGCTGGCCACAAAGATCGGCGAGCTGCGAGATTCAACGCGAACTGAATTCTGTCAGGAGGCCTGCTGTGAATTCTCTTCCGCTCATCACGGTGGAGCAGCATATTCTGGAGGAACAGCGGCGGCATCATCCCGGTGCGTCCGGGGAATTTTCTTGGCTGCTGTCTGGGATCACGCTGGCGACGAAGATCGTAGCGGCCCAGGTGCGACGCGCGGGGCTGGGGCAGGTGCTTGGCAGTACGGGCGAACAGAATGTGCAAGGTGAAACCGTTCAAAAGCTCGACGTGCTGGCCAATCAGGCCCTGCTGCACTGTCTGGAGACGCGCGGGACCGTGGCGATCATGGCGTCCGAGGAAAACGAAGAGCCGGTGGTCGTGGAACGCGATCGTGAACACGGCAAGTATGTCGTCGTGTTCGATCCGTTGGACGGGTCGAGCAACATCGACGTGAACGTCAGCGTGGGCACGATCTTTTCGATTCTGCGTCGCGAGCCGGACGCCGAGCGAACACGCGATCCGCTCTTGGATGTGCTGCAGCCGGGCTACCGGCAGGTCGCGGTCGGTTATGTCGTTTACGGTTCATCGACGGTGCTCGTCTACACGACCGGAAACGGCGTGTTCGGATTCACGCTCGATCCGTCGGTCGGGGCCTACCTGATCAGCCACGACCGAATCACGATGCCGCCTTACGGAAGAATCTATTCGGTAAACGAGGCAAACGCCGACAGCTTCCCCGATCCCTACATCAAGTTCCTGGCCCACCTGCGATCTGGAAAAACGGGGCGCACGTACTCGTCGCGCTACATAGGTTCGCTGGTTGCGGATTTCCACCGCACGCTGCTCAAGGGTGGTGTTTTTCTCTATCCGCCAACTCGCCAGTATTCGCAGGGCAAGTTGCGGCTGTTGTACGAGGCCAACCCGATCGCGCTACTGGCCGAGCAGGCCGGCGGCATGGCCACGGACGGTACGCGGCGGATTCTCGATATTGAGCCCACCAGCCTGCACCAACGCACGCCGTTACTGGTCGGAAGCCGGGAGGAAATCGAGTTGTTGATGCAGATGATCAAGTCCGATACCCGTGTTGCCCGCATTTCGCCATCTCTGTAGAATGTCGCGCCTTTTGGGGCTGGAGGAGAATCTGGCGGCACACCTGGTGTAGGCAGCTTGTCACGCCGTCCTGTTGCTTCCGCGCGTGCCTACCCGCGGCGGGAGTTACCAAAACTGAGTTGTTCACAAACCATTTGACCCAGGGTTGAAGAGTCTTTGTTTTAGAGAGGGAGCTATGAACCGAGTTGCGACGTTTGGTGGTGCATGGAAGCCGCGTTTTGCCATCGGGACCAAAAAGAGCCCACGACTGATTTTTTGTTTCTTTGCCTTCTTATTGCTCGCCGGAACTGCCGCCAATGCCGGCGAGGCCGATCTGGCCATTCCGGAACTCGACGTAGAGGTGTTCTTCAACAACACGGTGAGTGGATGGGATCTGTTGGCCGGCGGCGCGATGGTCATTGTCGGAACACTGGGCATCAGCTTGTATTTGCGCACGCAGATTCACAGGTTGCCCGCGCACAAGTCGCAGCTCGACGTTGCCGAGGTGATCTATCAGACGTGCAAGACCTACTTGATCCAGCAGGGCAAGTTCCTGTTGATGCTGTTCGCGTTCATCGCCGTTGCCATTTCGTACTACCTGCTCGGTTTCGGGCACGGCGGCGAATCAGCGAGTGGCGAGGGGGCCGCCGCGGCCGGAGCGAAGCACATCAATCCGTTCGTCACGCTGCTCCTCGTGCTGTTCTTCGCCGTCGTGGGCATGGCCGGCTCTTATGCGGTCGCGTGGTACGGAATCCGCGTAAACACGTACGCCAACTGCCGCACGGCGTTCGCCTCGCTGCGCGGCGTGCCGTGGGACGTGGTGAACATTCCGCTCCGAGCCGGCATGTCGGTCGGGCTGTTTTTGATCTCGCTCGAACTGGTCATGATGGTGATCATCCTGCTCTTCCCGCCGCGCGAGATCGTCGGCTTCTGCTTCCTCGGATTCGCGATCGGCGAATCGCTCGGCGCGTCGGCCTTGAGAATCGCGGGCGGCATCTTCACGAAGATCGCCGACATCGGCTCGGACCTGATGAAAATCGTCTTCAATGTGAAGGAAGATGATCCCCGGAACCCCGGCGTAATCGCGGATTGCACGGGCGACAACGCGGGCGACTCGGTCGGCCCGACGGCGGACGGCTTCGAGACCTACGGCGTGACCGGCGTGGCCCTGATCGCGTTCATCACGCTGGCCGTTCCCGACGTGAACATTCAAGTCAAGCTGATCGTCTGGATTTTCGCGATGCGATTCCTGATGGACTTCATGTCCGGTTGCTCGTACTTCATCAATCAAGGCATCTCCGAGGCGAAATACAAGGGTCTGAAAGAGTTTGACTTCGAGGAGCCGCTGACCCGGCTCATCTGGATCGCGTCCATCTTGTGCATCTCGACATCGTACTTCATGAGCTGGCTGCTGATCAGCGACCTGACGGTGAGTGGTGAGAAGCTGGAACAACTCTGGTGGCAACTGGCGACGATCATCAGTTGCGGCACGCTCGCCGCGGTGCTGATCCCTGAATTCACCAAGATCTTCACGAGTTCCCACTCGAAGCACGTGAATGAAATCGTCACCGCGTCGCGCGAGGGCGGCACGTCGCTGACGATCCTCTCCGGCATCGTGGCGGGCAACTTCAGCGCCTTCTGGGTGGGCGGCCTGATCGCGGCACTGATGGCGGTCGCGTTCGGCGTCAGCACGCTGGGGCTGGACCACGTCATGGAAGTGCAGCTCATGACGGACGGCCCGATGGTCGGCGTCGGCTCGATCTTCGCCTTCGGCCTGGTCGCCTTCGGATTCCTCTGCATGGGGCCAGTCAACATCGCCGTCGATAGCTACGGCCCGGTGACCGACAACGCCCAGTCGGTCTTCGAGCTGGCCCAGACCGAGCACATCCCCGGAATCAAAGAGGAGATCAAACGCGACTTCGGCTTCGAGCCGGATTTCGTGCTCGGCAAGCACTACCTCGAATCGAACGACTCAGCCGGCAACACGTTCAAGGCGACGGCGAAGCCGGTGCTCATCGGCACGGCCGTGGTCGGCGCGACGACGATGATCTTCTCGATCATCCTCTTGCTCGGCAAGGCTGGCATGCTGCAACTGAGTCTGACCGACGCCCCCGTGCTGCTCGGCTTCATCTGCGGCGGCACGGTGATTTACTGGTTCTGCGGCGCGTCGATGCAGGCCGTCACCACCGGTGCATACCGGGCCGTCGAGTTCATCAAGAAGAACATGGACCTCACCAAGAAAGAAGCCGACATCAACGACTCGATCACCGTTGTCCGCATTTGCACGCAGTACGCCCAGAAAGGCATGTGGAACATCTTCATCGGCCTGATGTCGTTCACGCTCGCCTTCGCCTTCTTCGACCCGAACTTCTTCGTCGCGTACCTCATTTCGATCGCCGCGTTCGGCCTGTTCCAAGCGATCTACATGGCCAACGCCGGCGGCGCGTGGGACAACGCGAAGAAACTCGTCGAAGTCGATCTCAAGGAAAAGGGCACCGCGCTGCACGCCTCGACCGTCGTCGGCGACACCGTAGGCGATCCATTCAAGGACACGTCCTCGGTCGCCCTGAACCCGATCATCAAGTTCTCTACGTTGTTCGGTCTCTTGGCCGTCGAGATCGCCGTCGAGATGAGCCGGGCCGGGCAAGGGGCGATCACGAAGCTGATTGGTATCGTCTTGCTGGTCATCGCACTGATATTCGTGTGGCGTTCGTTCTACGCAATGCGAATTCCCCCGAAGGAAGCTTGATTCGAGCTGCGACCCCCGACTCACGTCAGCCGGGCCAATCGACATCCTGCAACGAATCGCAACGTCCGGCCCCGCGCCGGACGTTGCTTTTTGCCGGCCGAATTGAAACATTAGTAGTTGGCCGATTGATTGTTCCTGCCTCGGTTTCCATTCATCGACGAGCCACGCATGGAAAAGGAAAACCTCTTCAATGAAGAAGAAGGCATGACCCGCATGACCTTCGGGGAGCACCTCGAAGACCTGCGCCGCCGGCTCATTTTTGCCCTCATCGGCTTTGTCCCCGGCGTCGTGTTCGGGCTGTTCGTCGGCTGGTATGTGCTCGCTGCGATCAAGGACCCGGCCGAGCAGGCGTTGATCAATTTCTACAAGGAACGAGATCACAAGAAGCTCGAACAATTGGCCATGCACCGCAAAATGGGGTTGCCGGTCGAGACGAAGCCGATCGTGATTGAAATAGAAGAAGAAGACTTTCGCAACGCCGTTCGGCAGATCGCACCAGACGCGGAAATTCCTGAACCTCCGGACCCGCCCGAGGGTGATGAGCCTGACCGACGCACGATCAAAATGAAAGCGAGGGTCGTCCCGGCAGAGATTGAGTCCGTCATCAGAGATCAATTGGCTCGCATGCGCATTCTCACGCTCACCGCGATGGAAGGCTTCATGGCCTACATGAAGGTGAGCCTGATAACCGGCCTGGTAGTATCGAGCTGGTGGGTGATCTATCAATTGTGGCAGTTTGTGGCTGAGGGGTTGTACCGGAATGAGAGGAAAGTCATCTATCGAGCCATGCCGCTGAGCGCCGCGTTGTTTCTCGTCGGAGTCGCCTTTTGCTTCTATGTCGTACTGCCGGTGGTGCTATCGTTTTGTTTTGGGTTCAACGCCTGGCTCGACATCGAACCGAACATTCGGCTGAGCGACTGGTTGGGCTTCGCGACGATTCTGCCAGTGATTTTCGGGATCTGCTTCGAGCTGCCGCTGGTGATGCTGGTACTTGAAAGCGTGGGGATTTTCTCGATCGATGACTACATCAATCGGTGGAAGCATGCCGTCATGGGGATTGCGATCTTGGCGATGGTGGTGACGCCGACGACGGACCCCGGCAGCATGATGCTGCTGATGGGGCCTATGGGCGGCCTATATTTTTTGGGCATCGGTCTGGTCCAAATGCGTCGCGGCGGCCTGCGAGCGCTCAGCCCGGTGGCCAAACTTCGTGCGCTGACTGGCATCGTTGTCTCACTGTATTTGATCGGCGTTTCGGTCGGATTCGTGTGTCCCGCCAAGTGGTTTCCCGATGGCTGGTGGCAGGAGCACGTGTGGCAGCCGGGCACGTTGCCGCTGAGTTGGCTGTTGCGATCTAAGCTGGAGGCCCCGTCGGCGAATTGGCTTTGGGCCGTCACGCTGCTGAATGCCGGGTTTGTCGCCCTCATCGTGCTTCGCGCGGGTGAGCTGCTCATGCGACTAATGGGGCGGCGAACCAAATCGGCATAGCGGCAAGTCCGCCGGTTTCGATACGATCCCGCTAAGCAAGCCTGGTCGAGAGCAGACTGCCCGAACGCAAAAGGGAGACGACGATGAATCTACTCGTGCTGACCATTGGTACTGGGGTGATCCTGCTCGTGGCCTATTCCACCTACGGTCGATGGGTAGCGCGGAAGCTTGAGCTTCGGGCCGATGTGACGACGCCTGCGTGCGAGGTCAATGACGGATTGGATTTTGTGCCCACGCCAGCCCCGTACCTGTTTTCACAGCACTTTTCCGCGATCGCCGCGGCCGGGCCGATCGTCGGTCCTATCACCGCGGGGCTATTGTTTGGCTGGATGCCGGCGCTGGTATGGATACTCATCGGCAGCATTTTCATCGGCGGCGTACACGACATGGGTTCGCTGATCGCGTCGGTCCGTCACAAGGCACGGTCGATCGCTGAAATTGTTCGCGAGCACATGAGTCGCCGCGCGTACATGCTCTTTCTCGCCTTCGTCTGGATCGCTCTGGTGTACATCGTCGTTGCATTCACCGACCTGACGGCCACGACGTTCGCGCCCAAGTCGCCGGGGCCGCTCGCTGCGAACGCGACTGCCGCCGAGCAGACGGCCCACGCGGCCCAAGTCGAAGCGGTCGAGACCGGCAAGGCCGTGGCGAGTTCGTCGATGCTCTATTTACTACTCGCCGTCGTGATGGGTTTTTTGCTCAAGTACACAAAGCTCTCGTTGGGCCTGGCGACGGCGATCTTCATGCCGCTGGTGCTCGTTTCCATCTGGGCCGGTCCGTACCTGCCGCTGGCGATTCCCGAGGCGTTGTGGTGGAACGGCAGCGCGGCAAAGTCGTGGGACATTCTGCTTCTGGTTTATTGCGGAGTCGCGTCGGTGGTGCCCGTGTGGGCGCTCTTGCAACCCCGCGGATTTCTTGGCGGCTACTTCTTGACCGTGACCATACTGCTGGCGTTCCTCGGTATCGTCGCCGGCAGTTTCATCGCGGATGCAGGGATCGACATCAGCTACCCGGCATTTCGCGGCGGGTTTAGCGTGACCGATGAGAAGACGGGTGCGGTCGTGTTTCTCTTTCCCGTGCTGTTCGTCACGATCGCGTGCGGCGCGTGCAGCGGATTTCACTCGATGATCAGCTCGGGTACGTCTTCGAAACAGCTCAAGTTCGAAACGGATGCGAAGCCGATCGGATACGGTGCGATGCTGGCCGAGGCGTTCGTCGCGGTGATCTCGCTGAGTTGTGTGATGATCATGGCTCAGGGAGCGAGCGGCAATCCGGACCAAATTTTCGCGCGTGGCGTGTCGCGATTTATCGCACTTTTTGCCAGCGTGTTCGGCGTGAACTACACCACCGCACAAGATTATCTGTACCGCTTCGCACTCTTGGCGTTTGCGACGTTCATTTACGACACGCTGGACGTCTGCACGCGGCTCGGCCGCTATGTGCTGCAGGAATTCACCGGCTGGCACAACACGGGCGGGCGATTCGTCTGCACGCTCTTGACGCTGGTGCCGCCGCTCTACCTCGTGTTGCAGACGCTGACGCACCCGGTGACCGGCCTGGAGGTGCCCGCGTGGCGAATGTTCTGGACGCTGTTCGGGACCGCAAACCAATTGCTGGCCGCGCTGACGCTGATGGGCGTAACCGTGTGGCTGCTGAGGACGGGCAAGAGTTGGTGGTACACCGGCGTGCCGGCCGTGTTCATGATGGCCGTGACGTTCACATCGCTCAGCACGATTCTGTGGGACTGGGCGAAGAAGTTTCGGGCCGCGACACGATTCGACGCCAATGGGCCGTTGAGCACGCTGCTCTTGGCCCTCGCACTGCTCCTCGTCATTGAAGCGGTGGCGGTAATCAGTCGCAACCTGCGCGAACGAGCCGCCGCTGCCGGCACGACCGCTTGATGGAACGCAGCCCGCCTGCCGATTTGGATCACCGATCGAACAAAACCGGAGCCCAATTTGCCTAACCCTCAAACGAGCGACGATTTCTCCTTCTCCACTGTATTCAGGGGAGAGGGCCGGGGTGAGGGGTTCTGTTCGAGTACACTTTGCGGACCCCTCACCTTAACCCTCTCCCCTGAGTACAGGGGAGAGGGAACAGAAGCGCTAGCACGGGTCGCTTGTTTGAGGACTAGCCTTAGATTTGCAGTTTGGTTCTCAATTCTTCTCGGATCAGTGGGGATCACATCACCAGCCTTGGCCGCCGAATTGGGGTCATCGGGGCATGTTGACCTTGGAGTCGAACTGGCACTTTGGAGCATTCTGCCGTTCGTCGGCACGCTTCTGGCCATCGCCATCCTGCCGCTCTGGATTCCGCACTGGTGGGAAAAGAATCGGAACAAGGCGATCGTCGCGACACTACTCGCAGCGCCTATCGCGGCCTACTTGGTCATTGCGTTTGGTCACGCCGGCGTTGAGACGCTGATCGAAAAAGCGATGGAGTATGCCTCGTTCATCATTCTATTGACTGCGCTGTTCGTAATCACCGGCGGCATCTACGTACAAGGCAGCCTGTCGGGGACACCGCTGGTCAACACAGGCATCATGGCGATCGGGGCGGTGATTGCGAACCTGATCGGAACCACGGGTGCGTCCGTGCTCCTGATTCGGCCGCTGCTTCGAGCCAATGCGGCGCGGCAGCACAAATCGCACATCGTGATCTTCTTCATCTTCGTCGTTTCCAATTGTGGTGGCCTGCTCACGCCGCTCGGTGACCCGCCGCTTTTTCTAGGATTCCTGAAGGGTGTGCCGTTCGAATGGACGCTGCGATTGTGGCGCGAGTGGCTGCTGGTCAATGCGGTGTTGCTGGCCATCTTCAATCTCTGGGACCAAGCCGCGCTCAATCGCGAGGAGCTTGAAGCCAAGGGGCCGCTGCTCGAGGAGGTTCAAAAGCACGTTCCGCTGCGAATGCACGGCATGCAAAACGTTCTGTTTCTGCTCGGTGTCATCGCGACCATCTTTGCCTCCGGCCGCGGCCTGGGGAACGGCGGGGAACCGTGGCCGTTCGGAATCCAAGAAGGCGTCATGCTGGGTCTGGCGATCGTCTCGTATTTTCTTACACCGCAAATCAACCACATCAATAACCGGTTTACGTTCGGTCCGATCATCGAGGTGGCCGTTCTGTTCGCTGGAATTTTTGTCACGATGGCACCGGCTCTTTTGATCTTGAACGCCTGGGGTCAGGGACATCGCGAGGTTTTGGGCCTTGCATTCGGCCTGCGAGAACCCTGGCAGTTCTTCTGGGCCACGGGCTGCCTGTCGAGCTTTCTCGACAATGCCCCGACTTATCTCACATTCGCCGCGACCGCCTGCGGCATCGAACAAGTGCCGGTCGATGGCCGCTACCTCGCCGCTTTCCTGCACAAGGGGCAAAAGGCTGTGGACTTGCTCATGGCCATCTCCTGCGGCGCGGTCTTCATGGGTGCCAACACCTACATCGGCAACGGACCGAATTTCATGGTGAAAGCGATCGCGGAAGAGAATGGCGTCAAGATGCCCAGCTTCTTCGGCTACATGGCGTATTCGTGCGGCATCTTGCTGCCCGTGTTTGGACTTGTGACGTATGTATTCTTTCTCTAACATCCCGCCCCTATTTGGACCAAGTCGGAGAACTCTGGGGAGCCGGGAATGGACGAGGTAGCCGTGAGCGCGACAATTCCTTCCGAATCCGAGCCACACGCCGTCAAGCGACTCTTGCTTTGGATTCGCCACGCGCCCAAGCGGTTGTACAACTGGGTGCTTCATTGGGCCGATACGCCTTACGGAACACCCGCGTTGTTTGTAATTTCGTTCGCAGAGAGTTCGTTCTTTCCGATCCCGCCCGACGTGCTGCAAATCGCGCTCTCGATCTCGAAGCCGCGTCGATCATTTTATTACGCGGGGGTCAGCGCCGTGGCGTCGGTGCTCGGGGGCATCTTGGGGTGGTTTATCGGTGTGGCTTTGTGGGCGGCGGTTCGCGGTTTCTTCTTCAGCTACGTGCCGGGCTTTTCGGAGGCAAACTTCAATCACGTCAGCAAGCTGTACCACGAAAACTCCTTTCTTGCCATCTTCACGGCGGCATTCACTCCGATTCCCTACAAAGTGTTCACGATCGCGGCCGGCGTTTTTGAAGTTTCGCTCGCGGTCCTGATCGCCGCGTCGGTGCTCGGCCGTTCGGGCCGGTTCTTTCTCGTTGCCACGTGTATTTACTTCTTCGGGCCCAGTGTAAAGACGTTGCTCGAAAAATATTTCGAGCTGGCTACGATCCTGCTGCTCGTGCTCTTTGTCCTCGGGTTCCTGGCGATCAAGTTCCTGATTCACTGAAAATCAGAAAGCCTTCTGCCTGCCAGCCAGATAGCCCATCAGTGCCCGATCGAATGGCATGCCGGTGTGCAGCGCGACGTAATCGATGCGGGCAGAAAAACACTCGCGGCGGAAACGGGATGTGAGTTCATCCACGGCCGCGAGGTAGTCGCCGCGAATGCCGGCCGTGTCCACGGTCAGCTTGTCGTGCGATTCCACATCCTCGAATTCGACGATTCCGTCGAACGGAAACAGGGCCTCGGCCTCGTCGAGCACGTGAAACAGAATGACGTCGTTGCCGCGATGCCGCAGCCGGTGCAGGGCGTCGATCACCGGGTCGGCGTCGGCCAAGAGGTCGCTAAAGAGCATGATCAAACTGCGGTGCCGGAGCATGGCGGCGATTTGGCTGAGCGACCCGGCCAGGTTGGTCTCGCCGGTAGGTTTGAGCCGCGCGAGCATCGCCAGGATGTTGCCCAGTTGCGTGCGTTTCGAATGCGGGGCCAGGCTGTGCCGCACCTTTTCATCAAATGCCAGCACGCCGACTGGGTCCTGCTGGTGGATCATCAAGTAGGCCAGCGCGGCCGCCAGGCAAATTGAGTACTCGAACTTTGTAAGCTCCTGCCGGTAGGTGTAGCCCATCGATCCGGAAAGGTCCATCGCCAGGTAACCGGTGACGTTCGTCTCGGCCTCGAACTTCTTGATGTAGTATCGGTCGGTCTTGGCGTAAACGTTCCAATCGAGGTCTTTGAGATCGTCGCCGGCGACATACTTGCGATGCTCGGAAAACTCGACGGAGAACCCGTGGAACGGGCTGGCGTGCAGGCCGGCGATGAATCCTTCGATGATGAACTTTGCCCGCAGGTCAAGCCGTGAGACTTGTCGAATGACCTCGGGCTTCAGGTATTTTTCCGCACTGGCTGGCATTCCGAGGTTCCAGGAAGAATTCGATAGTCGGCTTGATCGCTCTGGGGCGATAGTGTACCAAGCGGTCAATTCAATTCAAAAGCGGGGCAGGCCTTCAGATTGTCCATAAAAATCTTAAGAATCCTGTCGTACCTGGGCGATGCTCCAAGAGTGGAGAACCTGAGCGTGCAATTTGCCGCGGCCAGTTGATGAATCTTCGCATACTCCACTTCACACAAAGCGGGGCAGAGTGCTAATCTCGATTGAGGCCAGTCGGTGGTGACGGGAACCAACTCGTCACCGGGCACGGAACAGAGAGGAGAGGCCCGTGGGTCATCTTACGCTAGCGTGTATCCAGTTCAGCTCCCGGCCCTTTGCCACGGAACAGAATCTGAACCGGGCCGAGAAACTCATCGAGGAAGCACACCGCCGGGGTGCCGCTGTCGTGGTGTTGCCTGAGCTTTTCAATACCGGCTACGTGGAGCATGAGCGACTCCATCGACTGGCCGAAGCGTGCGACGGGGCGACGGTGTTGAAGTTGAAAGCGATCAGCCGTAAGCTCGGCGTGTACGTGGCCGCCGGCTTCGTCGAGCGATTTCAGCGGCATGTCTATGACTCGCTCGCCTTCAGCACTCCCACCGGCGACGTTGCAATCTATCGCAAGCGGCATCTGATCTTTTGGGAACACAGCTATTTTCGGCCCGGCAACGAACCTCTGGTGGTCCAAACGTCGATTGGTCGAATAGGCTTCGCGATCTGTGCCGACATGCTGCACGCGGACATTTGGCGAGATTATCGAGGTCGAATCGATTTGGCGGTGATTGCGGCGGCGTGGCCACGCGCGTGTCCGGGAATGGGTCGCCGCGCGGGCTGGCTGCTCCGACCCAGCGAACAATTGGCAGAAGATGTTCCCCGCGCGATCGCTCGCACACTCGGTGTGCCCGTCGCATTTGCGAATCATTGCGGGGCGTGCGAAGTGCGAGTGCCGATGATGGGGCCGAGTTGTCCGGCACAGTTCGCCGGCCGGTCCGCGATTCTCGACGCGGCAGGCGGCCGAAAATCAAGCTCGATCGACGGCGAGGGACTGGTAATTGGCTCAATTGAAACCGGACAGGAGCACATCTCATGCGGTACATTGTCCGCTTAGGGCTGCGTGGTTTCCTGCTGACGCTCGGTACAATACTGATGCGGCCGCTGGGAAGGCTGAACTACTGGCGACTCCAGTTTCGAAATCGCAATCGCTGAATCACCCCCCCGCGCATTTCCCGAAATCGTCACGATCCGCCCTCTTCGTGGGCTTGCAACCGCCCTACCGTTTGGCTCAAATCGTTCCCTTTGCAGGCCGGTGCTTCAACTCGAAGAGTACACCCGGAGGTGGTGATGTGTGGAATTGCCGGAATGCTCGACTTGCGCGGACGCCGCATGGCGAGCCAGTCGGCGCTCGTGGCCATGACCGATGCCATCCGGCACCGCGGGCCCGACGACGACGGGTTTCATTTCGAGCCGGGATTGGGCCTCGGCGCGCGGCGGCTAAGCATTATCGACCTGGCCGGCGGCCACCAACCGATCGCGAACGAAGACGGCTCCATATGGGTCGCATTCAACGGCGAGCTGTTTGATTACCCCGAGATGCGTCTCGAACTTTTGGGTCGCGGGCACCACCTCAAAACCCGCTGCGACACCGAGAGCATCGTCCATCTTTGGGAAGATCACGGCGAGCGCATGCTCGAGCGGATTCGGGGCCAGTTTGCGTTTGCACTCTGGGACAAAAACGAACGCTGCCTGATCCTTGCCCGCGACCGCGTCGGCATTTGTCCGCTCTTTTGGGCTCAGCATGACGGCTGGCTGATCTTCGGCTCGGAGGTGAAGGCGTTGCTCGCTTCCGGCCTGGTCGCGCCACAGCCGGATTTGCGTGGGATCGATCACCTGTTCACGTACTTCTGCCTGCCGACGACTCGCACGTGCTTCGCCGGAGTTCAATCGCTCCAGCCGGGTCATTATTTGAAAGTATCGAACGGCGAGATCACGACGCACCGCTACTGGGATTTGGACTTCCCCGAACGCGGTGCCGAGCGGACGGTTCGAGACGTACGCGAACTGGAGGATGAACTGGATACGGTCTTGGGGCGATCGGTGGAACGGCGACTGCGTTCCGATGTGCCTGTGGTGAACTATTTGAGCGGCGGAGTCGATTCGGGAGTGATTGCGGCGCTGGTCCGGCGGCAACGCGGCGAGGCGGCACCGGCGTTCACGGTGCGAGTGGGTCACGATCAATTCGATGAGACCCGAGACGCCGGCATGACGGCGACCGCGATTGGTGCCCGGCCAACCATTGTGTCGAACCGGCTCGCAGATATTGCGGAAACATACCCAGAATTGATCATGGCCGCGGAGGCACCGGTCACCGACACGACCTGCACCTGCATGCTGCTACAGGCCCGTGCCGTGCGAGAACACGGCTACAAGGTCGCACTCTCGGGCGAAGGGGCGGACGAGGCATTCGCAGGCTACGCCTGGTTCAAAACCGACCGGCTGCGTCATGTTTGGGAATCGGCCATAGGGTTGTGGCCCGAGGTGATCAACTGGGCATTGCGGCCATCGATGCCCTGGCTGCCCAACTTGCGCCAGGTTGCGGCGGTTCGCGAGAAGTTTGGCTGCATGCCGGCCCAAGGCGACGTCCACAACCTCATGGCCGCGGGGCGCCGAGGGTTTTATTCCAACGGCATGTGGCAGGAACTGAACGGACACACCGCGCTCGATGATCTCCAATTCGATACCGCTCGGATTCGCCGCTGGCACCCGCTCAACCGGGCACTCTACTTCAACTACAAGTTCATGCTGGCCGGCATGCTGCTCAGTTCCAAGGGCGACCGCGTGGCCATGAACTCGTCGGTCGAAACCCGGTATCCATTCTTGGACGAAGACCTGATCGCGTTTTGTGCCCAGTTGCACCCGAAGTACAAACTGAACCGCATGCGGGAAAAGTACTTGCTGCGGCGGTTCGCCCGCCGAATCCTTCCGAAACAGGCGGCCATGCGGGCCAAAAAAATGTTTCGTGCCCCGATGTGGGGTTCGTTCTGCGGGATCGTCGCTACGGAGTTCGTCGATCAACTTCTAAGCCCCGCGGCATTATCCGACGCCGGTTATTTCGACCTGCAATCGATCGCGCGAGCACGCGCCGAGTACCCGCGACTCCACCGCCTCTCACCCCGCCGTGCCTC
>Ga0247727_10003430_pt1 | contig 35047 bp, 34 predicted proteins | sample WisWelCaveWW1625_FD_202498 | JGI IMG/M metagenome (GOLD analysis project Ga0247727, IMG submission 202498) | Biofilm microbial communities from Wishing Well Cave, Virginia, United States - WW16-25 | ecosystem: Environmental > Aquatic > Deep subsurface > Groundwater > Cave microbial mat | place...
GATGTTGGTGACGCGGATGCCGCGCGATTCGAGGATCGCGGCGAGGGAGGCGGCGGCGATGCCTTTCCCCAGAGAGGAAACTACACCACCGGTTACAAAAACATACTTAGTCATTTACCCACGGCGTGTAGGGATGGAGGAGTCTACAGGAACTCCTCGCAATCGACAATCGCCGTCGCTACGCGATGGCTTCCTGCTGCGCGGCCCTCATCGCCTCGGCGCGGATCTGCTCGGTGAGCTCGGCCTTGGTGCGCGAGAACTCGGGGCTCGTCTTCATCGTTTAATGGCGCGGGTGCGGCAGGTCTATGGCAGCGCCGCGCGGGACCCTTCGCGCTGCCGTGCTCAAACCATCTCCTTCAGGCCGAGGAAAGAATCGACCATCTCCGGATCGCGCCGCGCCTGCTCGCCCTCTGCCTCGTAGACCTTCCTTCCCGAGACGAGCACGACGACCCGGTCGGCGGCGGCGAGCGCCCGGTGCGTGTTCTGCTCGACGAGCAACACGGCGAGCCCCTGTGCTTTTAACTCGACCAGCGCCTGGAAGCACAGCTCGACCATCGCCGGCATCAGCCCGAGCGAAAGTTCGTCCACCAGGAGCAGCTTCGGGCTCGCCATCAGCGCGCGGCCGATGGCGAGCATCTGCTGCTCGCCGCCGGAGAGCGAACCGGCGCGCTGGCGGTAGCGTTCCGCGAGACGTGGAAAGAGCGCAATCACGCGCGCCTCGGTTTCGCGCGCCGCCGACGCGGGCTGCGTGTAGCCGCCCACCAGCAGATTCTCGGCGACGGTAAGGTCCGGAAAGATGCGCCGGCCCTCCGGGGCGATCGCGATGCCGCGGCGCGTTCGCGCGGCGGGCGCGAGACGCGTGATGTCCTTGCCCTCGAAGAGCACCTGCCCGCCCTGAACTTCGACGTGGCCGGCGATCGCCATGAGCGTCGAAGTCTTGCCCGCACCGTTCGGCCCGAGGAGCGCGGTGATCCTGCCAGCTGGTACCGCGAGGTCCAGCTCCTCGACCGCCTGCGCGAGGCCGTAGCCGCAGGCGAAGTCCTTGAGCTCAAGCATGCACTGCCGCCGCGCCCTGATCGGCGCCGAGGTAGGCGTCGCGCACGTCGCGGCGCGCCATCACATCGCGCGGTGGCCCTTCGGCGAGGACTGCGCCGTTGTGCAGCACCAGGAGGCGCCGCGCGATGCGCGTCACCTCGCTCAGGTTGTGCTCCACCAGCACGATCGTAACTCCGCTTGCGTTCAGCTCGACGATCAGGTCGGCGAAGCGCGCCGCTTCGGCGTAGTTGAGGCCCGCGAGCGGCTCGTCGAGCATGAGCAGGCGCGGCTCCAGCGCGAGCGCGCGCGCCACCTGCATGCGCTTGAGGTAGCCGAGCGGGACGTTCTTCGCGATCTTGTCGGCCGCACCCGCTACGCCGAGGCGATCGAGCAGCGCGAGCGCACGCTCGCGCGCCGGCCGCGCGTCGACCGCTGCGAGCGCCCGCCACGGACGTACGGTCACCCGCGTCGCCGCCGCCACCATGACGTTCTCGGCGAGCGTCATGTCGCGGAACGGCCGCACGATCTGGTGCGTGAGCGCATAGCCGAGCTGCGCGCGGCGGTGGATTGGCATGCGGGTCACGTCGCGTCCGTCGAAGCGAACCGTGCCGGTATCGGGCGCCAGGATCCCGGTGAGCAGTCGCAGCAGCGTCGTCTTGCCGGCGCCGTTCGGACCGATCAGGCCGACGAGCTCGCCGCGCTCGATGCGCAGGGTCACGTCCTCGACCGCATGCACGCCGCCGAAGGCGATCGAAAGATTCGCGCCTTCCAGAATCATCAGGCGGGCCTCCAGCCGGTCAGCCGGCGCACCAGGCCCGCGAGCCCGTCCGGGCTGAAGCGCATCACCAGAAGCAGCAGGCCGCCGTATACCAGCAGCTTGTAGTCATTGATGAAGCGGAAAAGCTCGGGCATGAGCGTGAGCAGCACCGCGCCGGCGACAACCCCGGAAGTGGAACCGATGCCGCCGACCACCACCATGGCGAGAATAGTCACCGACTGGATGAAGTTGAATGCGTCGGGGACGACCAGTTGCGTCATGTGCGCGTAGATGCCGCCGGCAAACCCGGCCGCAGCGGTGCCGAGGAAGAAGGCCGCGATCTTGTAGCCCGCGACGTCGATGCCGATGGTGCGCGCCGCGTCCTCGTCCTGCGCCACCGCGCCGAAGGCGCGCCCCATCCAGCTGCGGCGCACATGCAGGCTGAGGAGCACCAGCGCGAGCGCGGCCCCGATCGCGAGCGCGGCGTAGCCCCACTTGTCGAGTGGCGAGGGAATCTTGGAGATGCCCATCTCGGCACCGAGCCATGATTGCTTCCTCACCGCGCCGAGGAACAGAAACCCCACGCCCATGGTGACGATGGCGAGGAAGTCCTCCCGCACGCGAAGCGCGGTGAACCCGACCACGATGCCGAAGGCGCCCGCGACAAGCACGCCGGCAAGCATCGACACGCCGAAGGGCAGGCCCGCGACCGAGCAAAGCGCCGCGGCGTAGGCGCCCAGCCCGTAGAACGCCGCGTGCCCGAGGCTCACCTGGCCGCAGAAACCGCTGATCAGGTTGAGACTAAGTGCGAGGATCACGTTCAAGGCAGCGAACGTGGCTACGGAAAGGTAGTAGTCCAGGTCTCAGCCCGCCTTTCCGAGGAGCCCTTGCGGCCGGATCATGAGCACGATGATGAGGAACAGGAACGCGATCGCGTCGCGGTCCATCACCTTGTCGAGAAACACCGTGCCGTAGCTCTCGACCACGCCGAGGACGAGGCTCGCGACCAGCGTTCCTGGCACGTTCCCGAGGCCGCCCAGCACGATTATCGCGAGGCCCTTGTAGCTGATCACGGCACCCATGCCGGGCTCGACCAGATTGTTGAGCAGCCCAACGAGCACCCCTGCAATCCCCGCCAGCACCGACGCGATGAAGAAGGCCAGGTAGCGCACGCCGGTCACGCTCACGCCGAAACCCTCCGCCATCGGCGGGTCGGACACCGTCGCGCGCCAGGCGACGCCAGCACGCGTGCGCGAGGCGAACACGGCAAACACCGAAAGCAGGACGAGCGCGGCGACAACCATCCAGATCTGAACCAGATTCAGCGTCATGCCAGCGAACGAATACGCGGTCGTGAACCAAGTGTTCTTCGCGAACGACAGGCCATACGGCCCGAAGATCAGCCGGAAGCCATCCTCCATCGCGATCAACACGCCGATCGACGCCACCAGCGCAACGAAGGGCGGCTTGTCGAGGATAGGCTGGTAGACCAGCCGGTAGATCACCGGCCCGAGGGCGCCGGCGGCGAGCGCGGCGGCGACGAACGCCGCAGCGAGGCTGCCGGCGTGGTTGGCGACCAGGAGCCCCACATAGGCCCCGAGCGTGAACACGGTGGCCTGCGCGACGTGCAGGATCCGCAGCAACCCGTACACCAGCGTCAGGCCGAGCGCCATCATTGCGTAGGTGCAGCCCCACACCAGCCCGACCAGCAGCAACTCGACGTAGTACATGCGTCGGCCGGGCCCGGGAAAACGCTTACTTCGTCGGCGGTGCCAGCAACACCGGGTCGTCGATCACCGCGTAGTAGCGGAACTTGCCGCCCTTGATGATCTGGATCTGCGCGGCCTTGTATACCTCGCCGAGCGCATTGAAGGAGATCCGACCGGTGGCGACCGACAGGTCTTTCGTCGCCGCGATGGCCTCGCGCAGCTTCACGGGGTCGTCGGCCCCGACCTTGCGCATCGCCACCGCGACCACGTTCACGGCGGTGTGCGTGCTCGCCGCTACCATTTCGGCGCCCACGTTGAAGCGCTTCTCATAATCGTCGATGAACTGGCGCATCTCGGGCAGCTTGGTGTCGCGGTCGAGCGAGGTGGTGATGATCACGCCCTCCGCCGCGTCCTTGGCGATGGAGATGAAGTTGTGCGTGTCGAACCCCTCGGTGCCGACGATGGGCACGCTGACCCCGCCCGCGCGCAGTTGCGCGACCAGCGGCCCACCGTTGAAGAAGTAGCCGGAAACATACAGTACCTCCGGACCGTCCTTCTTCACGCTCGCCACGATCGAGCCGAACTGGCGGTCGCCCATGGCGTAGGTGTACTCGCTTGCCACCTGCACACCGAACTTGCCCGCCGCCTCCTTGAAGCCCGCCGAAAGCGCTTGGCCGAAGTCGTTGTTGAGCGTGAGCAGCGTTACCTTCTTCTTCTTCAGATTGTCGCCGATGAGCTTGACCGCCGCCCTGCCTTGCACCTCACCCATGAAGGACGTCCGGAACACGAAATTACCCGCGCGCGTGATGTCCGGATGGATCGCGTAGGCCGAGATGTACGGGATCTTCGCGTTCTGGAACACGCCGGCCGCGGCGCGCGTCGGTCCCGAATAGCTTCCGGAGATCACGACCTTGAGACCCTCGCCGATGTACTTGTTGGCGAGCGGCAACGCTTGGTCGGGCTTCGCCTGGTCGTCCTGCACCACCAGCTCGAGCTTGCGGCCATGGATGCCGCCGGCGGCGTTGATCTGCTCGACGGCAAGCTCCGCGCCCTGCAGCGCGGTCTTGCCGTCGGAGGCGGCGAAGCCGGTGAGCGGCGCGTGGAATCCGATCCTGATGTTCTGCGCGGCCGCGGGCACTGCAAACGCGGCGGCGAGCGCCGCGGCGGCCAGAAGCTTGCTGGGTGACTTCAGTGACATATGACCTCCTTTGCGGTTGAGCGTGACTCGGATGCAATGCATCCGTCCTCGACGACGGACCTTACAAGGTCGACGTTGCCTTTTGCCATAGGACGGCATAATATTCCATCAGATGGCAAACAGGCAAGCCCCCGTGAAGCTGCTGCCGAGCCGGCGCCCGCTGCGCCGGGCTACGCTGGGCGCGGCCGACAAGCTGCCGGTGCGCGCCGTGCAGCGCGCGTTCGGCCTGCTTGCCCTGCTCGGCGCAGAACGCCCCGGTGCTACGCTCTCCGAGCTTGCGCGCGACAGCACGCTGCCCGTCAGTACGGTGGCGCGCCTCCTCGCCACCCTCGAGCAGAGCGGCTTCGTGCGCCGCGACCCGGAGAACCGCTACCGCCCGGGCACCCGCCTCGTGCAGATCGGCCTGGCTTCGCTGCGCAGCTTCAGCATCTACGACCTGTCCGAGCCCCACCTGCGCCGGCTTTCGGAAACGAGCGGCGAGACCGCGAACCTCGTGGTACGCGCCGACGCCGGCAACGCGATCTACCTGCGACAGGTCCTCAGCCCGAGGACGATCCACCATGCCGCCTGGCTCGGCCGCATCCTGCCGATCCGCAAGACCGCGGCGGGTGCGGCGCTCGCGGGCGACGTGACTGCCGTCGGCTACGTCGCGCGGCGCGACACGCTCGATCGGGGGGTCACCGCGATCGCGGCTCCGGTGCACGGCCCCGGCGGTCAGGTTGTCGCCGCCTTCAGCATCACAGGACCGTCGTTCCGCATCGGCGAGCGCGACGTAGCGCGCTTCGGCGTGCTCGTCGCCAGGGAGGCTCGCCTCGCCTCCGCGGAGTTCGAGGCGCCGCAGCTCGCGAAGTGATCGTTTCCTTTGAGCTCCTCAGGAGACCTGACATGAACACCCTGCCTTCTATTCTCATATCGGACGAAGATGTTGCGCAGTTTCAAGCCGATGGCGTGATCGTCCTGCGCGGCGCGTTCCGCGTCTGGGTAGAAACCCTGCGCGAGGGCGTGCGGAAGAACATGGCCGCGCCGGGCCCCTTCGAGCGTACCTACAAGCCCACGGACGGGTCGGCGCCGTTCTTCCAGGACCTGTGCAGCTGGCAGCGCATCCCCGAGTACCGCGAGTTCGTGTTCGAGTCCCCCGCCGCCGCGATCGCCGCGCGCCTGATGGGCTCGCGCACCGCGCGCTTCTTCCACGACCATGTCCTCGTCAAGGAGCCGGGCTCGAGCGTGCCGACACCGTGGCACCACGACCAGCCCTATTACCCTGTAGAGGGGCGCCAGAGCGTGAGCTTCTGGACGCCGCTCGACGCGGTCGCGCGCGACACCGTGATGGAGTGCATCGCCGGCTCGCACCGCTGGGGTAAGGACTTCCGGCCCACGCGCTTCGACGGCACGGCGCTCTACGCAAAGGACGACTTCGAGCCGATCCCCGATATCGACTCGCACCGCGGCGATTACCGCATCGTGGGTTGGGACATGGAGCCGGGAGACGCGATCGCCTTCAACTACCGCACCGTGCATGGCGCGCCGGCCAACCGCTCTGAGCGCTCGCGGCGCGTGTTTTCCTCGCGCTGGGTTGGCGATGACGCGGTGTTCGTGGATCGCGGCGGCAAGACATCGCCGCCCTTTCCCGACCTCAAGCTGCGGCACGGTGATCCGATCTACGGTCCGGAATTCCCGCTCGTCTACCCGCGCGAGGCGCGGGCATGAGCGGGGCCGCGCGCGTCATCCGCGCGCCGCGCGGCACACAGCTCTCCGCGAAGAGCTGGCTCACCGAGGCGCCGCTGCGCATGTTGATGAACAACCTCGATCCGGAGGTGGCGGAGCGCCCCGAAGACCTCGTGGTCTACGGCGGCATCGGCAAGGCGGCGAGGAACTGGGAATGCTTTGATCGAATTGTCGAATCATTGAAGGAATTGAATGCGGATGAATCGTTACTGATTCAATCCGGCAAACCTGTCGGCGTATTCAGGACCCATCTCGACGCGCCGCGGGTCCTGATCGCGAATTCCAACCTGGTGCCGCACTGGGCCACCTGGGAGCATTTCAACGAGCTCGACCGCAAGGGCCTGATGATGTACGGGCAGATGACCGCTGGCTCGTGGATCTACATCGGCAGCCAGGGCATCGTGCAGGGCACCTACGAGACTTTCGCCGAGGCAGGCCGCCAGCACCACGGCGGCGACTGGTCCGGCAAATGGATCCTCACTGCGGGGCTCGGCGGCATGGGCGGCGCGCAGCCGCTCGCCGCGACCATGGCCGGCGCCTCGATGCTCGCGATCGAATGTGATCCGAGTCGAATTGAGATGAGATTGAAGACCGGGTATTTGGATGCCCGGGCAAACAGCATCGAAGAAGCCCAAAAAATACTTCAAGAAGCAACAAAACCGATTTCCGTCGGACTACTTGGCAACGCCGCGGAGCTGATGCCGAAACTCCTCGAGTTGGCGAAGACGACGCGCTTCCGCCCTTCGCTCGTGACCGACCAGACCTCCGCGCACGACCCCTCGAACGGCTACCTGCCGGAGCACTGGTCGCTCGCACGCTGGAAAGACCTGCGCAAGAAGGATCCCGAGGAAGTCGCGATCTCGGCGCGCGAGGCGATCGCCAACCACGTGCGCGCGATCCTTGGCTTCCAGGCGATGGGCATCCCTTGCGTGGACTACGGTAACAACCTCCGCCAGGAAGCGAAGAACGTCGGGGTGAAGAACGCATTCGACTATCCGGGGTTCGTCCCGGCCTACGTGCGGCCGCTCTTTTGCACCGGCAAGGGACCTTTCCGCTGGGCCGCTCTCTCCGGGGATGCGGAGGACATTGCCCGCACCGATGACAAGATGAGGGCATTGTTCCCGGGGGACAGGAACTTGATCAAGTGGCTCGACATGGCTTCGAAGCGCATCAAGTTCCAGGGCCTGCCGGCACGCATCTGCTGGATCGGCCTCGGCGAGCGCCACCTCGCCGGGCTCGCGTTCAACGAGATGGTGCGCAAGGGCGAACTGAAAGCACCCATCGTCATCGGCCGCGACCACCTCGATGCCGGTTCGGTGGCGAGCCCGAACCGGGAAACAGAGTCCATGAAGGACGGCTCGGACGCGGTCTCCGACTGGGCCTTGCTTAACCTGATGCTCAATACCGCCTCCGGCGCCACCTGGGTATCGTTCCATCATGGCGGCGGCGTCGGCATGGGCTACTCGCAGCACGCCGGCATGGTGATCGTGTGCGACGGGACGGAGGCCGCGGCGAAACGCATCGAGCGCGTGCTCTGGAACGATCCCGCGAGCGGGGTCATGCGCCACGCCGACGCCGGCTACGCACAGGCGATCGCCTGCGCGCGCGAGAAAGGCCTCGACCTGCCGATGCTCCGGTGAGTCTCGTTCTCGGTCGAAGTCCCCTCACGCTCCCGGAGCTGCGGCGCATCGCGCTCGAGGGACCGCCGCTCGAGTTGGCGCCTGTGGCGCGCGCCGCCGTTGCCGCCTCGGCGCGCACGGTCGAAGCGATCGTTGCGAGCGGCAGGCCCGCCTATGGCATCAACACCGGCTTCGGGCGGCTGTCGCAGACGCGCATTGCGCCGGAGCAGCTGGAAACGCTGCAGAACAACATCGTGCTCTCGCACGCCGCGGGCGTGGGCGAGCCGCTCGCCGATCCAGTGGTGCGCCTCGTGCTCGCGCTCAAAGCGGCGAGCCTCGCCCGCGGCGCCTCCGGCGTGCGGCCCGAGACGGTGGATGCGCTGCTCCGGCTCTACAACGAGCGGCTCTACCCGCGCATTCCCGCGAAAGGCTCGGTGGGTGCATCTGGCGACCTCGCGCCGCTTGCGCACCTTGCGCTCGCGCTGCTGGGCATCGGCGACGTGCGCCTGCCCGAGCCGTTACGGCTTGCGCCGAAGGAGGGCCTCGCACTGCTCAACGGCACGCAAGTCTCCACCGCGCTCGCGCTCACCGGACTTTTCTCCGCCGAGGACGTATTCGCGGCGGCGACAGTGGCGGGGGCGCTGTCCGTGGATGCCGCCGCAGGCAGCGACACGCCGTTCGACCCTCGCATCCACGCCCTGCGCGGGCACGCCGGGCAGATCGAGATGGCCGCTCGCTATGCGAAGCTCCTCGCCGCGAGCGAGATCCGCCGTTCGCACCTGGAGAACGATCCGCGCGTGCAGGATCCCTATTCGCTTCGCTGCCAGCCCCAGGTGATGGGCGCGTGCCTGGAGCAGATGCGCTACGCGGCGCGCATCTTCGAGATCGAGGCGAACGGAGTCACCGACAACCCGCTCGTCTTCGCGGACACTGGCGAGGTGCTCTCGGGCGGCAATTTCCACGCCGAACCCATTGCGCTCGCCGCCGATGCCCTTGCGGTTGCGATCGCCGAGACCGGTGCCCTGTCCGAGCGCCGCATCGCGCTTCTCATCGACGCGTCGCTCTCGGGTCTGCCGCCTTTCCTCGTCGAGCACGGCGGCGTCAATTCCGGCTTCATGGTGCCGCAGGTCACGGCGGCGGCGCTCGCGAGCGAGAACAAGACCCTCGCCCATCCGGCAAGCGTGGACAGCCTGCCCACCTCCGCCAACCAGGAGGACCACGTCTCGATGTCGACCTTCGCCGCGCGGCGCCTGGCAGACATGGCGGCGAACAGCGCCGGCATTGTCGCGATCGAGCTGCTTGCTGCGGCGCAGGGCATCGATTTGCGCGCACCGCTCAGGACCTCGGCACCGCTTACCGAGGCGCATGCGCTGATACGCTCGCGCGTCGCCTTCTACGACCACGACCGATACTTCGCTCCCGATATTGCGGCAATCCAGGGGCTCGTCGAATCGGGCGCTTTCCACCGCTTCGTGCCGGGGCTGCTGCCCTCCCGGGCAAAGGCGGGCTGATGGCGCCGTTTCGCTTCCGCGAAGGCGCGGCGCCCCTGCTCGTCTCGATGCCGCACGTCGGCACGCATGTCCCGGAGGCGCTGCTGCGCCACATGACGCCCATCGCGCGGCGGCTGGACGACACCGACTGGCACGTGGATCGGCTGTACGACTTTCTCGAGCGCCTCGGCGCCTCGGTGCTCGTCGCGACGCATTCGCGCTACGTAGTGGACCTGAACCGCCCGCCGGACAACGCGAACCTCTACCCGGGGCAGGACACGACCGGCCTTGTGCCGCTCGACACCGCGGCGCGCGCGCCGCTCTACCTGCCGGGCGCGGCGCCCACCGACGAGGAGATCGCCGCGCGGGTCGAGACCTGGTGGAAGCCCTACCACGCGAAACTCCTCGACGAGCTTGGCCGCCTCAAGGCGAAGCACGGCTATGCGCTGCTCTGGGACGCGCACTCGATCGCCTCGGTGCTGCCGCGCTTCTTCGAAGGCAAGCTCTCCGACTTCAACTTCGGCACTGCGCACGGCGTCTCCTGCGCGCCCGGGATCGGGCAAGCCCTGCTCACGGTGGTGCAGAACGCGAAGGGATACACCTCGGTGCTGAACGGCCGCTACGTCGGTGGCTACATCACGCGGCGCTACGGCCGGCCGGCGGAAAACGTGCACGCGGTGCAGCTTGAGCTCGCGCAGTGCGCCTACATGGAGGAACTGAAACCGCCTTATCGCTTCCTTGAGGAGGACGCCAGGCGCTTGCGCCCGCATCTCAGGGCGCTGCTCGAAGAGTTTCTCCGCTGCGGATCACTCCTACGCAAGGGTTAGCGCCGATCGCATAGGCGAGTTCGGCCGGCGAGCCGATGTCCCACAACGCGAAATCCGCGACCTTTCCGGCTTCCAGCGTGCCGTGGGTCGCCTGCAACCCCAGCGCGCGCGCGCCCTCGCGCGTCAGGCCCGCGAGCGCCTCCTCCGGGGTCAGGCGGAACAAGGTGCAGGCCATATTCATCGCCAGAAGCGGCGAGGACATCGGGCAAGAGCCCGGATTGTGGTCGGTCGCGAGCGCGATCGGCACGCCATGGCGCCGAAGAGCGTCCACCGGCGGCAGTTGTTTCTCGCGCAGGAAGTAAAACGCACCGGGCAGCAGCACCGCCACCGTTCCCCTGCGCGCCATCGCCTCGACGCCGGCCTCGCTCGTGTACTCGAGATGATCGGCGGAGAGTGCGCCAAAGCGCGCGGCGAGCGCCGCGCCCGCGGTGTCGGAGAGCTGGTCGGCGTGCAGCTTGACGGGCAGACCGAGTCTCCCCGCCGCCTCGAACACGCGCGCAGTCTGCGCGGGCGAGAACGCGATTCCTTCGCAGAAGGCGTCCACCGCGTCGGCGAGACCCTCGCGTGCAACGGCGGGAAGCATCTCCTCGCAAACCAGCGCCACATAGTCGTCTGCGCGCCCCTGGTAGTCCTCCGGCACGGCGTGCGCGCCGAGAAAGCTCGTCTTCACCGTGACCGGGACCTTCCCGCCCAGGGCGCGGGCGACGCGCAGCATCTTCAGCTCGGACGCGGGATCGAGCCCGTAGCCCGACTTGATTTCCACCACCGTCGCGCCCTCGCGCGTCCACTGGGCAAGACGCCGCGCCGCCGCGTAGAACAGGTCGTCTTCGTCCGCGGCGCGCGTCGCGCGCACGGTCGAGACGATGCCCCCGCCCGCGCGCGCGATCTCCTCGTAGCTCGCGCCTTTCAATCGCAGATCGAATTCGTGCGCCCGGTTGCCCGCATAAACCAGGTGAGTATGGCAATCGACGAGGCCGGGCGTGGCCCAGCCGCCGCGCGCGTCGACCTCGTCCTGCGCCTTGCCGCGCCACTCGCTGCGCAGCCCGATCCAGCTGATCCTGCCGCCGGTGACGGCGATCGCGCCGTCGCGCATCTCGCCATAGGGCGCGCCGCCGGCGCGCATCGTCGCGAGGTTCGCGTTCAGCCAGACCGCGTCGTGCATGCGGCTATGATAGCAACCCCATGAAGGCCTTCTTCGCGCGCGACGTGCTTCTCCCGCACGGCTGGTCGCGCGACGTCCGCATCGCGGTGGACGACCGGGGCGACTTCGTCGAAGTGCGCGAGAACGCCAGCGCCGAAGGCGCCGAGCGCCTCGCGGGCCCGGTGCTGCCCGGTATGGCGAACCTGCACTCCCATGCGTTCCAGCGCGCGATGGCGGGGCTCACCGAGGTGCGCGGCTCCTTGCACGACGATTTCTGGAGCTGGCGGGAACTCATGTACCGCTTCGTTGAGCGCCTTACGCCCGCGCAGGCGCAAGCGATCGCCGCATATCTTTACGTAGAGATGCTGAAGCACGGTTACACCGCCGTGGCCGAGTTCCACTATGTGCACAACGACATCGGTGGCAAGCCCTACGCGGAGAGCGCCGAGATGCTGCTGCAGCACCTCACCGCGGCGCACGACACAGGCATTGCGATCACCTTGCTGCCCTCGCTGTACGCCTGGTCAAACTTCGGCGAGAAACCACTCGCGCCACGGCAGAAGCGTTTCATGAGCGATTGCGCCGCGGTGCTGGCGATGGCGCGGGCGGCGCGACGCGCGGCCGAGGGGCAGCCGGATGTCCACGTCGGGGTTGCGCCGCATTCGCTGCGCGCGGTGGATCCCGGCGCGCTCAAGGCCTTGGTGGACGGGATCCGGGCGCTCGATCGCGACGCGCCGATCCACATCCATGCTGCCGAGCAAACGAAGGAGGTCGAGGACAGCGTCGCGTGGAGCCGCCGCCGCCCGGTCGAGTGGCTGCTCGAGCACCTGCCGGTGGATGCGCGCTGGTGCGTCGTGCATGCGACGCAGGTCAACGCGGATGAAATCGCGGGGCTTGCGCGCAGCGGTGCGGTCGTGGGCCTGTGCCCCGCCACGGAGGGGAATCTCGGCGACGGCATCTTCCCGCTCACCGAGTATCGCGAGGCGGGCGGGCGCTACGGCATCGGCGGCGACAGCCACGTGTCGCGCGATCCCGCGGAAGAACTGCGCCTGATGGAGTACGTGCAGCGGCTGCGCCACCGCCGCCGCAACGTGGTGGTCACGCCCGCCTGCCCGGCGGTTGGCACGACGCTCTGGGCCGAGGCCGCTGCGGGCGGGGCGCAGGCGCTCGGCCGGCGCATGGGGGCGATCGCCGCCGCGGCGCGCGCCGATCTCGTGGTGCTCGACGCCGAGGCACCGGACCTTGCGGGCCGCTCGGGCGACGCGATCGCCAACGCGCTCGTGTTTTCTGGCGCGCGGGATCTGGTGCGCGACGTGATGGTGGGCGGCAAGTGGGTCGTGCACGAGAGCCGGCATGCGCGCGAAAAGGAAGCGGCAGACGCGTTCAAAAAAGCGGTAGTGGAGCTGCTCGCCTGATCCTGCGGTCATGCGATACTGTGACGATGGATTTGATCGCCTCTCATGCGGCGTTGCGCCGCCGAACCTCACCGGAATCGCTGGCGTGGCTGTTGCTGCTGTGCGTCCTGGGTTTGACCGGCGGCTGCCACGTCACCAACAAGGCGGTGCCGATCGACATAAGCGATAACGGAGCAAGCGCATTCGACGCGCGCTCGATTTGGCGCTTCGGTCCTCGCCAAGACCATGGGGTCGAAGTTGACTACGCTCAGCACCGTGGCTCGAGCACCAGCTTGCTTGGCACCGGCAGCAGGGTAATGCTCGGCTCTGCGGTGATCGACGGGCCCGAGACCCTGCACAACGAGGCCACCGTGCGCTCGTTGCACGTCGCCTACAACTACCTCATCGCCCCCTCCAACCCGGTGGAAGCGGAAGCTTTCGCCGGCGTCGGCAGGATGGAATTCAAGCTGCTCGCGCAGGGGAGCGCGCCGGGGGCGCGGATCAGCAGAACCTTGGGCGGCGGTATCGGCGTCATCGGAATCGGGCCCCGCTGGAAGCTGCGCGAACAACTTGCTCTGGAGGGCCGGCTGACCTTGATGGGCAGAGCCAGCAACGGCCCAGACTACGAAAAGCAAAGCATCGACCTGGCGCTGGCCTATCGTCCAGTCAAGCAAATGACGCTGCGCGCCGGCTATTCCTGGCTCAAGGCCACCGTGGAGCACGAAACCGATGACTCCGACGTCTCCATCAAGCTTCGCGGCCCGTTTCTCGGGGTGACGCTGAATTTCTAGGACCGAGTCACGCCGGCAGCGAGAGCTTGAACTCGCAACCTGTCTTCGCGCGAACCTCTTCGAGACTGACGCCGGGTTGGAGTTCCGTCAGCGTAAGACCGCCGCCGCCCGGCGCCACGTCGAACACGCACAGGTCGGTAATGATCATGCTGACCACCCTCTTGCCGGTGATCGGCAGCGAGCAGGCCTGGAGGATTTTCGGGCTGCCGTCCTTGGCCGCGTGCTCCATCAACACGATCACCCGCTTCACGCCGGAAACCAGGTCCATGGCGCCGCCGGGACCTTTCACCATCTTGCCCGGCACCATCCAGTTGGCGAGGTCGCCGTTCTCGGCCACTTCGAGCCCGCCCAGAATCGACAGGTCTACGTGGCCGCCGCGGATCATGGCGAACGAATCAGCGCTGGAAAAGAAACTGCTGCCCGGAATCGTCGTGATGGTCTGCTTGCCGGCATTGATGAGATCAGGATCCACCTGATCGTCTGCCGGGAAGGGACCGATGCCGAGCAGGCCGTTCTCCGATTGCAGCGTGACGCTGATGCCCGCCGGAATGTAATTGGCCACCAGCGTCGGAATGCCGATGCCTAGGTTGACGGTGTAGCCATCGCGCAATTCCTGCGCCGCGCGCCTGGCCATCCGCTCGCGAATCGGCGAATCCTTCTTCGACGCCGCGCCGCTTACGGTGCGGAACTCGATGCGCTTCTCGTAGCGTTCCCCCTGCAGGATGCGCTTGATGTAGACGCCGGGTGTGTGGACCTGCTCGGGATCCAGTTTGCCGACCTCGACCAGCTGCTCGACCTCGGCCACCGTAACCCTGCCGCAGGTCGCGATCATCGGGTTGAAGTTGCGCGCCGTCTTGCGATAGACGAGATTGCCGGACCTGTCGCCCTTCCAGGCTTTGACGATGGACAGGTCTGCGCAGATCCCTTCCTCCAGCACGTATTCCTTGCCGTCGAAGCTCTTGGTCTCCTTGCCTTCGGCCAGCTTGGTTCCGGCCGCGGTGCGCGTGTAGAAACCCGGGATTCCGGCGCCGCCGGCGCGCAGTTTCTCGGCCAGCGTCCCCTGCGGGGTCAGCTGCAGCTCGAGCTCTCCCGCCAGCACCTGGCGCTCGAACTCCTTGTTCTCCCCTACGTACGAGGCGATGACCTTCTTCACCTGGCGGCTCTTGAGCAGCAGGCCCATGCCGAAATCGTCCACGCCGGCGTTGTTGCCGACGATGGTCAGCCCCTTGACGCCGCTTTGCACCAGCGCCTGGATGAGATTCTCGGGAATCCCGCACAGGCCAAAACCGCCCGCGGCGATCGTCATGTTGTCCTTGAGCAGCCCCTTCAGCGCAGACGCGGCGTCGGGATAGTCCTTGTTCATTGCAAGACCTCTCTGATTGACTGCGGAATGCGAACCGGCTTCTGCTTGTGCATGTCGACAAAGACGACCGTCGCGGCGCCGTCTGCGTAGGTTTCTTCCTCAATGGCCATTTCGTAGAAAGTCGGCACGCTGGTTCTGCCCGGCGCGCCGACGGTGAGCCGCACCTCCACCGTGCCCGGATAGCTGATGGCGCGCTTGTAGTTGCAAGAGGCGTTGGCGATGACGATGCCGGTGGTCCGCCAGGCGGCGTCCTCGGGCACCAGGCGATCGAACCAACTGATGCGTGCCTGCTCCATGTAGCGGAAGTAGATGGTGTTGTTGACGTGGCCCATGGCATCCATGTCGCCCCAGCGGATCGGGATGCGCTCGACGTGGACCAGCCTGCGCTCTTCGCTCATCTGCCGGCGATTATAATTCGCCGCATGCCGCGGGAATCGATGCAATACGACGTGCTGGTGGTAGGCGGTGGCCCGGCCGGCCTTGCCGCGGCGATCCGCCTGAAGCAGCTGTCTTCAGCCACTTCGGTCTGCGTCATCGAAAAGGGCTCGGAGATCGGCGCGCACATCCTCTCTGGCGCGGTGATGGACCCGCGCGCGATCGCCGAGCTGTTCGCGGATTGGCAGGCCCGGGGCGCGCCGCTTACCGTGCCGGTGAGCGAGGACAGGTTCCTGTTCCTCACTCCGACCGGCTCGGTGCAGACGCCGAACTGGATGCTGCCGGGCTGCTTCAAGAACCACGGCAACTACGTCATCAGCCTCGGCAACGTCTGCCGCTGGCTCGGACAGCAGGCCGAGGCGCTCGGCGTGGAAATTTTTGCCGGTTTCGCGGGCGCTGAAGTGCTTTACGACGGCGATGGCGCGGTGCGTGGCGTCGCCACCGGCGACATGGGCGTCAACCGCAAGGGCGACAAGACCGAGGCCTACCAGCCGGGCGTCGAGCTGCTGGCGAAGTACAGCTTCTTTGCGGAAGGTTGCCGCGGCCATCTCGGCAAGCAACTGGAGCAGAAATTCAGGCTGCGCGACGGCATCGACCCGCAGGTCTACGGCATCGGGCTGAAGGAGCTCTGGGAGATCAGGGCGGAGAAGCACCAGCCGGGGCTGGTGGTGCACACCGCGGGCTGGCCGCTCGATTCCGGCACCTACGGCGGTTCGTTCCTCTACCACTTCGAGAACAACCTGGCGGCGGTCGGCTTCGTGGTGGGGCTGGGCTACACCAATCCCTACCTCGCGCCCTACGAGGAATTCCAGCGCTACAAGACCCACCCCGCGATTCGCGGCTTTCTCGAAGGCGGCAAGCGCGTCGCCTACGGCGCGCGCGCCATCACCGCGGGCGGGCTGCAGTCGCTGCCGAAGCTCGTGTTTCCCGGCGGCTGCCTGATCGGCGACGATGCCGGCTTCCTCAACGCCCCGCGCATCAAGGGCAGCCATTGCGCCATCAAGTCGGGGATGATGGCGGCCGAGGCGGCGCATGCGGCGCTTGCTGCGGGACGGGCGGCGGACGTGCTCGCCGCCTACCCGGCCGCATTTCGCGACTCCTGGCTGTTCGACGAGTTGTACCGGGCGCGCAACTTCAAGCCGTGGATGTCCAAGGGACTGTACACGGGCAGCCTGATGGTGGGTATCGACCAGATCGTGTTCGGGGGCAAAGCGCCTTGGACCCTGCGCCACGCGCACGCGGACCACGAAACGCTCAGGAAACGCACGCAGGCCGCGCCGATCGCCTACCCGAAGCCGGACGGAAAACTCACCTTCGACCGCCTTACTTCGGTGTCGTTCTCCAACACCAACCACGGCGAGGACCAGCCGGTGCACCTGACGCTGAAGGACCCCGCCGTGCCGGTGAGCGTGAACCTTGCCTTGTACGATGCCCCCGAGCAGCGCTACTGTCCGGCCGGGGTGTACGAGATCGTGCGCGACCAGGACGAGCCGCGGCTGCAGATCAATGCGCAGAATTGCGTGCACTGCAAGACCTGCGATATCAAGGACCCCACGCAGAACATTGTGTGGGTCGTGCCCGAGGGCGGCGGCGGGCCTAACTACCCCAACATGTGACCACGAACTTCAAGGGACCCCTGTGAAGACTTTCGCCGAGTTCTACCCGTTCTACCTCTCCGAGCATGCAAACCGTACCAGCCGTCGCCTGCACTTCGCAGGCACCACGCTCGGCCTCGCGTTCGCGCTGCACGCGTTTTCCACCCTGAATTTCTGGTGGCTGCTCGCCGCGCTAGCCTGCGGCTACGGCTTTGCCTGGGCCGGGCATTACTTCTTCGAGCACAACCGCCCGGGCACCTTCACCCATCCGCTCTGGTCCTTCCTCGGCGACTGGGTGATGTGGAAGGACATCCTCACCAGCAAGATCAGGTTCTAGCCCCAGTGTACGCCGGGTTCTGGAGCACCGAGCTCCCGTACGTCATCGTCATCGCGCTGGTCCTCAGCATCCTGCTGCTGCGCGCGCGCCCGGCCGAGCGCTCGACGTTCCTGAATACCCTGTGGCTGTTCCTGCTCGGCATCCTCGGCCAGGCGGGCGGCCTGGCCGCCGAGGCGCTCGGCTTTCCCGGCGCCGCCAATGTGCTCGCGGTGTTCTTCCGCATCGTCTGGTCGATCGCGCTGATTCGCATCGCCGGCTTCGCCCTGTTCCGCCTGGTGCTGCCCAAGCTGGGCAGGTCGCTGCCGCAAATTATCGAGGACCTGGCGATCACCGTCATCTACACCATCTTCGGCCTTACGCAATTGCGGCTCCTGGGCGTGGACCTCACGGGCATCATCGCTACTTCCGCGGTGATCACCGCGGTGCTCGCCTTCGCCATGCAGGACACCCTGGGCAACGTGCTCGCCGGCCTTGCGATCCAGTTGGACAACTCGGTGCGCGTGGGTGACTGGATACAGGTGGACAACCTGGGCGGCCGTGTCACCGACATTCGCTGGCGCTCGACCACGGTAGAAACGCGCAGTTGGGAAACGGTCGTGATCCCCAACAGCGCGCTGATGAAGGCCAAGTTCGTGATCCTGGGCCGCCGCGGGAGCGCGCCGCTGCAGTGGCGGCGCGGCTTGAGCTTCATGGTCGACCCGGCGGTGCCGCCGGCGCGCGTCATCCACCTGGTGGAAGAGGAGATGCGCGAGATCATGATCGCCAACGTGGCGCGCGTGCCCGCGCCGAGCTGCGTCCTGGCCGGCTTCGAGGGCGGCAACCTCGCCTACCAGCTGCGCTACTTCCTCACCGACCTGGTCGAGGACGACCCGACCGACTCGGCGGTGCGCGTGCACCTGTTCGCCTCGCTGCAGCGCGCCGGCATCCGCATCGCCGAGGACCAGCGCACGGTGCACGCGATTGCCAAGGACGAGGCGCATGCCGAGAGAGTGCGCTTGCGTGAACTGGCGCGGCGGCTGCAGATGCTGAATTCCATCGACTTGCTCTCGCCGCTGTCGGAAGAGGAGCGCGTGCTGATCGCCGAGCGGCTGCAGTACGCGCCCTTCGCGCGCGGCGACGTCATCACCAAGCAGGACAGCATCGCGCACTGGCTCTACATCATCGCCTTCGGCGAGGCGGAAGTGCGCTACGAGCAGCCCGGGCGCGCTGCCCGCATCATCGGCGAAGTGCGCGCGGGCCAGTTCTTCGGCGAGATGGGACTGCTCGCCGGCGAGGCGCGCAACGCCACCGTGGTGGCCCGCACCGACGTCGAGTGCTACCGCCTGGACCGTGCCTCGTTCCAGGGATTGCTGCTGGCGCGCCCCGAGATCGCCAATGAAGTCAGCCGCGTGATCGCCTCGAGGAAACCCGGACTGGAAACCGCCCGCGCCGAGGCCGCGCTCGAGATGGCCAACCCGCAGCCGCCGTCGCAGCCGGCCCTGCTGGAGCGGATCAGGCGCTTCTTCGGCCTGCAGCGCTAGGCCGCCAGCATCGACTCCTCAGGTACTGCCATCACGGCACTGGCGCCTTTTACCACGGTGTCGCGCAGCGCCGGCGCCTGCACCAGGACTTGGTCGGCGTAGAAGCGCGCGGTGGCGATCTTGGCGGCGTAGAAGGCCCTGTCGCCGGAAGCGAGTTTGTTCTCCGCCGCCAGCGCGGCGCGCGCCATCTGCCAGCCGCCGGCGACGATGCCCATGAGTTTGAGGAACGGCACCGCGCCGGCGAATGCCGAGAGCACGTCCTTGCCGGCGTTGGCCACGATGTAATCGACACTTTCGCCGACCGCGGCGGCGCCCGCCGCCAGCGCGGCGCGAATCGCCTTCACGTCGGCGCTGCCCGACCTGGCCAGCTCGGCGTCGAATCCCTTCAAGTGCGCCAGCCAGGCCTTGGCCGTGGCCCCGCCCTCGCGCGCGATCTTGCGCCCAAGCAGGTCGTTCGCTTGGATACCGGTTGTGCCCTCGTAGATGGTGGCGATGCGCGCGTCGCGCAGATGCTGCGCGGCGCCGGTTTCCTCGATGAAACCCATGCCGCCGTGCACCTGCACCCCGAGCGAAGCCACCTCGATGCCGGTTTCGGTGCTCCAGCCCTTGACCACCGGGATCATCAGGTCGACGAAGGCCTGGTTCTGCTCGCGCGCGCCCTTGTCGGGATGGCGCGCCGCGGTGTCCATCGCCGCGGCGACCACGTAGGCAAGTGCACGCATCGCCTCGGTCTGCGACTTCATCAGCATCAGCATGCGGCGCACGTCCGGGTGGCGGATGATCGGCACCGTCTTGCCGCCTTCGACCAGGTCGCGGCCCTGCAGGCGCTCCCTGGAGAACGCGAGCGCGCGCTGAAACGCGCGCTCGGCGATCGACACCCCTTCGAGCCCGACCGCGAAACGCGCCGCGTTCATCATGATGAACATGGTCGACAGGCCCTTGTTCTCCTCGCCCACCAGGTAGCCGATCGCGTTGTCGAACACCATCACGGCCGTCGGGCTGGCGTGGATGCCGAGCTTGTGCTCGATCGAGGCGCAGCGCGCCTCGTTGCGCTTGCCGATCGAGCCATCGGGATTGACCAGGAACTTCGGCACGATGAACAGCGAGATGCCCTTCACGCCCTCGGGCGCCTCCGGCGTGCGCGCCAGCACCAGGTGCACGATGTTGCCGGTGAAATCATGCTCGCCGTAAGTGATGAAGATCTTCTGCCCGGAGATGCGGTAATGCTCGCCTGCACGCACCGCCCGCGTCTTCACCAGCGCGAGGTCGGAGCCCGCCTGCGGCTCGGTCAGGTTCATGGTGCCGGTCCATTCGCCGCTCGCCATCTTCGGCAGGAAGGTCTTGCGCAGCTGCTCCGAGCCGCGCAGCTCGATCGCATGCAGTGCGCCCTGCGTCAGCATCGGGCACAGCGAAAAGCTCATGTTGCCGCTGCACCACATCTCCTCCACCGGCGTCGAGACCAGCCTTGGCAATCCCTGCCCGCCCCACTCCTGCGACACCGGCAGCGCGCCCCAGCCGCCCTCGACGTACTTGCGATAGGCTTCCTTGAAGCCCTTGGGCGTGCTCACCGCGCCGTCCTTCCATTTCGAGCCTTCCTGGTCGCCCGAGTAGTTGATCGGGTCGAGTACCCCGCGCGCGAACTTGGCCGCCTCATCGAGAATCGCGTCCACCGTCTCCGGCGTCGCCTCCTCGCAGCCCGGCAGCTTCGCCACCTCGGAGAGGCCGGCGAGTTCGCCCAGAACGAATCTCATGTCCTTCAGCGGTGCGGCATAGGCGCTCATCGCGTCCCCTACTTCTTGAGTTCCTCGATTAACTGCGGCACGATCTGGAACAGGTCTCCCACGATGCCATAGTCGGCCACCTGGAAGATCGGCGCCTCCTCGTCCTTGTTGATGGCGACGATGACGCGGCTGTCCTTCATCCCGGCGAGGTGCTGGATGGCGCCCGAGATGCCGACGGCGATGTAGAGCTCCGGCGCGACGATCTTGCCGGTCTGGCCGACCTGCCAGTCGTTGGGCACGAAGCCCGCATCCACCGCCGCACGCGAAGCGCCCATGGCGGCATTGAGCCTGTCCGCGAGCGGCTCGAGCAGCTTGAAGTTCTCCCCCGAGCCCATGCCGCGGCCGCCCGACACCACGATGCGTGCGGAAGTCAGTTCCGGGCGTTCGGATTTCTGCACTTCGCGGCCCACGAACGCCGACAGCCCGCTGTCGGCCGGCGCCGCCACGCTTTCCACCGGCGCCGCTCCACCGGTCGGCGGGACCGCGTCGAAGCCCGTGGTGCGTACGGTGATGACCTTGATCGGGTCCGCGGACTTCACCGTGGCGAGTGCGTTGCCGGCATAGATCGGCCGCACGAAGGTATCGGCGGACTCCACGGCAATGACCTCGGAGATCTGCTGTACGTCGAGCAGCGCCGCAGCGCGCGGCATGACGTCCTTCCCGGTGGAGGTCGCCGGCGCGAGGATGTGGGTGTAAGCCTTTGCCAGCGCGACGACCAGGCCGGCCACGTTCTCCGCCAGGAATTCGCCCAAGTGGGGCGCATCCGCGTGCAGAACCTTGGCGACACCGGCGATCTGCGCGGCGGCCTTGGCCGCGCCGCCCGCGTCGTGGCCGGCGACCAGGACGTGGATCTCGCCGCCGATTCTCTTCGCGGCGGCGACGGTGTTGAGCGTGGCTTTTTTGACCGACTGGTGGTCGTGCTCGGCGAGGACCAGGACGCTCATCCGATCACCTTTGCTTCGTTGCGCAGCTTGTCCACCAGCGCCTTCGCGTCCGGGAGCTTGATGCCGGCCTTGCGCTTGGCGGGCTCCACCACCTTGAGCGTGGCGAGGCGCGGCTTCACGTCCACGCCGAGCGCGTCGGGCTTGAGCATCTCGAGCGTCTTCTTCTTCGCCTTCATGATGTTCGGCAGAGTGACGTAGCGCGGCTCGTTCAGGCGCAGGTCGGTGGTGACGATGGCCGGCAGCTTTATCGTGATGGTCTCCAGGCCGCCGTCCACTTCGCGCGTCACCTGCGCCCTGCCGTTCTCGATCTTCACTTTCGAGGCGAAGGTCGCCTGCGGCCAACCCAGCAGCGCGGCCAGCATCTGTCCCGTCTGGTTGCAATCGTCGTCGATCGCCTGCTTGCCGAGGATCACCAGTTGCGGGTTTTCCCTGGCGCAGACCGCCTTGAGGAGCTTCGCCACGGCGAGCGGCTGCAGCTCGGTGTCGGTCTCGATCAGGATCGCGCGGTCGGCGCCGATGGCGAGCGCCGTGCGCAGCGTTTCCTGGCAGGACTGCACGCCGGCGGACACGACGACGATCTCGGTCACCACGCCGGCTTCCTTCAGCCGCACCGCCTCCTCCACCGCGATCTCGTCGAAGGGGTTCATCGACATCTTTACGTTGGCGGTCTCCACGCCGGTGCCGTCCGCCTTGACGCGCACCTTGACGTTGAAATCGACCACCCGCTTGACGCTGACCAGGACTTTCATGGGGCCAAGGAGAGATTGGAGTGCGAGGGATTATAGCTTGCGTCTTTCTGCTGCCGGGGCGTTTGAAACGGCGCATGCTCGCGCCATGCGCGCCTTCGTCCTTTGCTGCCTGCTCTGCGGCTGCGCCGCTTCGCCGGTCGCCGTACTGCCGCAGGCCCCCGCGGCCACCTCGATCTTCCTCGTTCCGCAGAACGGGCACAGCGGCATCGCCGTGCGGCGCGCCGACATTCCCGCGCCCCTGGTGCCGGAGAAGCGCGATTTCCCTGCCGCCGATTATCTCGAGGTGGGCTGGGGCGAGCGCGATTTCTATATGGCGCAAACCGCCGGGCCCTGGCTGTCGTTCAAGGCCGCGTTCTTCCCCAATCGCAGCGTGCTGCATGTCGCCGGCATTCGCGGCGACCTGGCGGCGTCCTTCCGGCGGAGCGACATCGTGGAAATACGGTTGTCACGCCCCGCGCTCGACGGGCTGCTGCGTTACGTGGACCAAGCCTTTGCCCGCGATGGCCGCGCCGCGGCGGAGGCGCTCGGTCCGGGCCACTACGGCGACAGCCGCTTCTATCCCGGGCGCGAAACCTTCCACCTGCTGCGCACGTGCAACGTCTGGACCGCCGGCGCACTGCGCGCCGCCGGACTTCCGGTACGCGACGCCATCCTGCTGGACGGGCTCATGGCGCAGGTGCGGCCCCTGCGCGCTCGATGAGGGCGTCTACCGCCAAGGCACCCGCGCCCGAATCGAACACCATCACCGGGTTGACGTCCACCGACGCCACTGTGCCGCCCCAGCCGAGCATCGCGTCGCCGAGCGCCACTGCCATGTGGGCCACGGCGGATTTATCCAGCGCGGGCTTGCCGCGCAATGCCTCGAACAGGGGCGCCACCCGCAACTCGGACAAGGCCCCAAGCGCGTCGGCCTCATTGAAAGGCGGCAGCAGCAGACGGAAATCCTTGAGCGCCTCGAGATAGATGCCGCCGTCGCCGACCAGCACCACCGGCCCGAACAGCGGATCGACGCGCGCACCCAACGCCAGTTCCCTTCGCCCAGCCACCTGTCGCGCAACCAGCACGCCGTCTTCGGGAGGCAGGCGCGGCTTGAAGTCGCGGAATGCCTGCGCCACCTCTTCCTCGCTTTGCAGCCCGAGGCGCACCAGTCCCTGCTCGGTCTTGTGCGGGATGCTGCTGGAGCAGGCCTTCACCACGACTTTGGGGCCGAGCGCGCGATAGGCGGCGCGCGCAGCCGCTTCGTCGCGGCACAGGCGGTGTTCGACTACCGGGATGCCTGCCTGCGCAAGCAGCGACAGGCTGTCGAACTCGTTCAGGAATTGCTCGCTGCCGGCAGGAAAGCGCGCAACTGGCGCGGGCGCGCGCCGCGCGGGCTTGCGGCGCAGCCAATCGCTGTGGCCGGCAAGCTGGCGCAGCGCCGCCATCGCCTCGCGCTCGCGAGCGAACGCCGGCAGGCCCAGTTTTTCGAACTCCAAGCGCACCTCCGCCTGCGGCGCGGCGACCGCGACGCTCTTGCCGAACCGGTGGCGGAACTCCGCCGTGTCGCGCGCAAAACGCGGCACGTCGTAGCCTGCGCCCGCTACCGGTATGGCAAGCATCAGCAGGTCGCAAACGTCATCCTCGCCGAGGATCGGCAGCACCGAGCCGAACAAGCCGCTGTTGCCGAGGATCGCGCCGGTGACATCCAGCGGATTGGCGGGCGTGGCAAAAGTCGGCAGGGCAGCCCTCAAACGTGCCTGGGTCGGCTCACCGAAGTCCGGCAACTCAAGGCCCAGCTCTTCGGCCGCATCCGCCGCCATTACGCAGCTCGCCCCCGAATTGCTCACCGCGACGAAGCGCCGGCCCTTGGGCCGTCCGCCGTTAAGGTAGAGTTGGCCCGCCATCACCAGTTCCTGCGGGTCGGCGGCGCGCCAGATGGCGTGCCTGGTGAAAAACGCGTCGATGACTCGATCTTCGCTCGCCAGTGCACCCGTGTGCGACGACGCAGCCTTGACTCCACTCGCGGTGCGCCCCGCTTTCACCGCGACGATCGGGAGGTCCCGGCCGCGCGCGAATTCCGCCGCCCGTGCGAGCACCTCCGGGCGCTGGATCGCTTCCAGGTACAGGAGGACCAACCGCACACCCTCCTCTTGCACGATCTCCGCCGCGAGGTCGGCCACGGTCACGTCCGCCTCGTTGCCGGTGGCGTGCACGTGACGCACGTCCAGCCCCCGCTGGCGCGCGAGGATGTAGATCGCCTGCGAGCAGGCGCCGCTCTGGCTGACGATGGCCACCGGCCCGTCGCGCGCCTCGATCTCGTGGAAGATGGTGGAGAAATTGGCCACCGCGCCGGTGGCGAAGTTCGCCAGCCCCTGGCAATTCGGGCCCACCAGACGCATGCCCGCTGCGCGCGCCGACGCCGCCATGCGTTCCTGTGCCGCTTTGCCCTCGGCCCCGACCTCGCCGAAGCCCGAGGTCATGACCACCGCCACCTTCACGCCGCAGCGCGCGCAATCCTCCACGGCGCGCACCGCTTCGTCCCCCGCCACCGCGATCACCGCGAGATCGGGCGCCTCGGGAACCTCGCCAATGGACGCGTACGCTTTGATCCCCTGCACCTCGGCACGGCCGGGATTGACCGGGTAGATCGCGCCGCGGTAGCCGTAGCGCTTCATGTAGAGGATCGGGCGCCCGCCGACCTTGTGCGGATTGTCCGAGGCACCGACGATGGCGATGGAACGCGGCTCGAGCGCCGCGCGGAGGGTCATTGGGTCATGGACGGTAACCGAAGCTCGGCGGGCCTGGCGTCCTGAGCGGCGCCGCAAGCGCCGCGAACTCAGTGAGGATGGCGCGCGTGTCGCGCGGGTCAATGATTTCCTCCACGATGAAAGACTCCGCGCTGCGAAAAGGGGACCGCAACTTCTCCAGCCGCGCCTCGATCTCGGCCAGCTTCGCCTTCGGGTCCGCTGCCGCTTCGAGCTCCGACTTGTAAGCCGCCTCGAGACCGCCGGCGATGGGGAGCGAGCCCCAGTCGCCCGAAGGCCAGGCGTAGCGCATGCAGTAGCGCGAGGGATTCATGTGCGCCGCGCCAGCCACGCCGTAGACCTTGCGCACGAGGATCGCGCACCAGGGCACGGTGGCCTGGTAGATGGCCTGCATGGCGCGCGCGCCATGCCGGATCGTCCCCGCTTCTTCGGCCTCGCGCCCAATGAGGAAGCCCGGCACATCCACCAGGTGCACCACCGGCAGATGAAAAGTTTGTGCGAGGTCGACGAAGCGAATCACCTTGTCGCAGGCGTCCGCGGTCCACGCGCCGCCGTAGTGGTAGGGGTCGCTCGCCATCAGCGCCACCGGCCAGCCGTCCAGGCGGGCAAGGCCCGTGATCACCGCCTTGCCCCAACGCCGGCCGATCTCGAAGAAACCGCCTTCGTCCACCAGCGCCTCGACGATCGGACGCATCTTGTAGACTTTCCTCGCGTCGCGCGGGATGGCGTCGATCAGCCACTCGGGCCGGCGCTTCGGGTCGTCCTTCGGCTCGGTGCGCGCCGGCAGTTCGTGCACCGAACTCGGGAGATAGGACAGGAAGCGCCGCGCCATGGCGAAGGCCTCGGCTTCCGACGAGGCCTCATCATCGATCGCGCCGTTCTTCGTGTGGATGTCGCTGCCGCCGAGTTCGTTCTTGTCCAGGGTCTGCCCGATGCGCGCCACCACCGACGGGCCGGCGACGAACATCTGCGCCGTATTTTTGACGATGACCGAATAGTGGCTGGCGGCGACGCGCGCGGCGCCCAGGCCCGCCACCGAGCCGAGCGCGAGAGCCACCACCGGCACCTGCGACAGGTTGTCCACGCAGATCTGCCACATCGCGATGCTTGGCAGCAGCGTGCGTCCCTCGATCTCGATGCTCTTCACCGAGCCGCCGCCGCCCGTGCCGTCCACCAGGCGCACGAGCGGGATGCGCAGGTCGAGCGCCATGCGCTCGATGCTCACCAGTTTGCCGCGGATCGCCGCGTCGGCGGCGCCGCCGCGCACCGTGAAGTCGTCGCCGGCGAGCGCAACCGGCCGGCCGTCGAGGCGCGCACGGCCGATCACCAGATTGGCCGGAATGAAGCCGTCGATGTTGCCTTGCGCGTCGTAGCTCGCCTGGCCCGCGATGCTGCCGATCTCGTGGAAGCTGCCCGGGTCCGCCAGCGCGTCCACGCGCTCGCGCACCGTGAGCTTGCCCAGCCCCTTGTGGCGCGCCACCTTCTCCGCGCCGCCCATCGCGGCGGCGAGCGCCTTGCGCCGCGCGAGTTCCTCCATCTCGGGCTTCCAGCTCATTTCGCCTCCCGCCCGGATTCTTTCACAGGCGCGGCCGCACGGCTCTCGTGCCTGGCCAGCAGCAGCGTGCTGACCAGGATCACCACGCCCCCGATGACGGTCGCGCTCGCGGGCACCGTGCCGAAGACGAGGATGCCGAGGAACGCCGCCCACACCAGCTCGAGGAATTTCACCGGCTGCACGGCCGAGATATCCGTCACGCGGAATGCGCGCGTCATGCAGTAGTGCCCGCCCGCGCCGAGAAAGCCGCACAGCACCAGGAGAGCCCATTGCGCGGGCGACGGGTTCGCCCAGTAGGCAAGGGCGAAGCCGACCAGCAGCACCGACACCCACAGGTGCTGCCACAGCACCACCACCTCCGACCGGTCGTGGCGCGTCAGCGCCTTGGCGACGAGGAACGAGCCCGCGAACACCGGCGCGGAGGCGAGCAGCAGAAGCATCCCGGTCGAGATCCCCGCGAAACCCGCGCCCGCCCAGGGCTGCACGACGAGCCCGACGCCTGCGAAGCCGACCAGCACCGCCGCCCAGCGCGCGCCCGTCATGCGCTCGTTGAGGAACAGCACCGCGCCCAGGCAGATGAACAGCGGCCCGCTGAAGCCGAGCGCCGTCAGCTCCGCGAGTGTCACCAGCGGCAGTGCCGCGAACCACAGGATCATGCCGCCGGCGTGGAACAATCCGCGCAGGAACTGCAGCCCCGGCGCTTTCGGCCACAGCGCGCCCGAGCCCATGTGCAGCGCGGGGCCGAGCATCACGGCGGCGCCCAGGAGATACCTCAGGAAGCCGACCAGCCACGGGTCCAGATCGCGCGCGAGCCACTTCATGATCGTGTTCATCACCACGAAAATGAGACCGGTGGCCGCCATCCACAGCATGCCGCGCACGACCGGAGCGGGGTTGGTGAGCATTTCGACTTCCGGCTCGATTGTTGCACAGGAGTTCTGCAATAATCGGCCGTCTATGGCTGCAGTCCAGGTGTGCTGCGAAATCGCGGGAAAGGTGGTGCGCATCGAGGCGCGCGCGGGTGCGCGCGTCGCCGCCGAGGACACGCTCCTGCTCATCGAGTGCATGAAGATGGAAATCCCGGTCCACGCGCCCGCCGCGGGCGTGCTAGAAGCGCTGCACGTCGCCGAAGGCGATCAGGTCGAGGAAGGACAGCATGTCGCCACCGTCCGGACCTGAGAAGCAGTATCTCGACAAGCTCGCCGCGGGGCGCTTCGAAATTCAGCGCTGCGCCGCCTGCGGCAGGCATGTGTTCTATCCGCGCGTGCTGTGCCCGCATTGCGGCGGCGACCGGCTCGACTGGGTGGCCCCGAGCGGGCGCGGCACGGTCTATTCCACCACCATCGTGAGGCGCAAGCCTGCCGACGGGGGCGATTACAACATCGTCCTGGTCGACCTGGCGGAAGGCGTGCGGCTCATGAGCCGCGTGGCCGGCATCGCCCCCGAGCAGGTGAAGATCGGCATGCCGGTCAGCGCGTGCATCGCCGACGGTATGGTCGAGTTCGTTCCCGCATGAGGGGCTCGGTCGCGATCGCGGGAGTGGGCCTGGCCGGCTGCGGCGAGGCGCCCGGCTGGACCGAGATCGAGATCGCGGCGCAGGCTGCAAGGAACGCGCTGGCCGATGCAGGAATGACGACGCGCGACGTGGACGGCCTCGCCATCGCCAGCACCAACATCTTCATGTCGGGGCTCGCGCTGGCCGAGCACCTCGGCATCCGTCCGAAGTTCACCGAGTCGTCGATGGTGGGCGGCTCGTCTTTCCTAGGGCACCTGATCCCCGCCACGCTGGCGCTGAACGCGGGCCTGTGCGACGTGGTGCTTGTCGCCTACGGCTCGAACCAGCGCACCGGGGTAGGACGCGCGCAAGCCGGCAAGATCAAGGCGGCGCTCGATCCGCAGCCGTTCGAACAACCCTACAAGCCTTTCAACCCGCCAACTGCCTACGCCCTTGCCGCCTCGCGCCACATGCATCAATACGGCACCAAGCGCGAGCAGCTGGCCGAGATCGCGGTGGCGGCGCGCCAGTGGGCACAAATGAATCCGGAAGCCTTCGCGCGCAAGCCTTTGAGCGTCGAGGACGTCCTCAAGTCGCGCATGGTCTGCGACCCGCTCACGGTGCGCGACTGCTGCCTGGTGACCGACGGCGGCGGCGCCTATGTGCTGGTGCGCGCCGAGCGCGCGAAGCACCTGCCGAAGAAGCCCGCCTACCTGCTGGGCGCCGGCGCCGCACATTGGCACCGGCAGATTTCCTCGATGCCCGACCTGACCGTGACGGCGGCGACCGAGTCCGGCCAGCGCGCCTTCGACATGGCGGGCCTCGGTCCCGAGGACGTGGACGTGCTGGAGCTCTACGACGCCTTCACCATCAATACCCTGCTGTTCCTCGAGGACCTGGGTTTCTGCAACAAGGGCGAAGGCGGCGCCTTCGTCTGCGGCGGGCGCATCGCCCCCGGCGGCAAGCTGCCCGTGAATACCAACGGCGGCGGCCTGTCCTGCGTGCACCCCGGGATGTACGGCATCTTCCTGCTCATCGAAGCGGTGCGACAATTGCGGGGCGAGGCGGGGGCGCGCCAGGTGAAGGACGCGCAGGTGGCCCTCGCGCACGGCAACGGCGGGGTGCTCTCCAGCCAGATCACCGCCCTGCTCGGAACGGAGGCGACGCTATGACCGATCTGTCGAACCTGAAGATTGCCTCGCTGCGCTCGAAGGTGAGCGCGGCCGAATGGCAGGCGCGCGTGGAACTCGCCGCCTGCTACCGCCTGATCGCCCACTTCGGCATGAACGACCTGATCTACAACCACGCGACCGCGGGCGTGCCGGGCGAGGAAGGCCACTTCCTCATCAACGCATACGGCTACGCCTACGAGGAAGTCACGGCCTCGAGCCTGGTGAAAATCGACTTCGACGGCAAGGTGGTGCTCGACTCGGGCACCGGCTACGGCATCAACCAGGCGGGCTTCGTCATCCACAGCGCGATCCATCGCGGGCGCAAGGATGTGGGCTGCGTGATCCACACGCACTCCCCCGCCGGCATGGCGGTGTCCGCGCTCAAGTGCGGCCTGCTGCCCCTTACGCAGAACGCCATGTTCTTCGGCGAACTCGCCTACCACGACTACGAAGGCCCGGCGATCGACCTCGGCGAGCAGCAACGCCTGGTGCGCGACCTGGGCACCGCGTCGGCCATGATCCTGCGCAACCATGGCCTGCTCACCGCGGGTCGCACGGTGTGCGAGGCCTTCGTCGTGCTGCATTGGCTCGAGCGCGCCTGCCAGGCGCAACTGATGGCCATGGCCTGCAACACCGAGCTCAACCATCCCGGCGCGGAGGTGATCCGCACCACCAACGAGCGATACGCGCCCGGGCAGCGGCGCAAGATCACCGAGCTGGAATGGCCGGCGCTGCTGCGCATGCTCGACCGGCGCGATCCCTCGTTCCGGGAGTAATGAAGCCCACCGACCCGGTTTTCCAGGTCGCGCTACCTGACGCGCGCGGCATCAATCTGTTCCACGCCGACCCGGATTTCGCCGGGCTGCTGCAGCATTACCTCGAGCCCAGGCTCTACGCGCACCTGCTGCCGCATTTCGAGCGCTTGGGCGCGCTCGCCGGCGACGAGCTGGACCGGCTCGCCGCGGCTGCTGATCGCAACCCGCCCGTGCTGCACCAACGCACTCGTTCGGGCGAAGACCGCCAGTGGATCGAGAAGCACCCGGCGTATCGGCGGCTGGAGGAAGTGGCGTTCGGTGAATACGGCCTCGCGGCCATGTCGCATCGCGGCGGCGTGCTCGGCTGGCCGGCGCCGCTGCCTCCCATCGCCAAATACGCGCTGACTTACCTGTACGTGCAGGCCGAGTTCGGCGCCTGCTGCCCGCTGTCGATGACCGATGCGCTCACGCGCACCCTGCGCAAGTTCGGCGATCCGGCGCTCGTCGCGCGCTACCTCCCCGGCCTCACGCAGCAGGACCTCGACGCGCTCACGCAGGGCGCGATGTTCATGACGGAACAGGGCGCGGGGTCGGATGTCGGCGCCACGGCGACGCGCGCGGTGCGCGAAGGCGACAACTGGCGTCTCTATGGCGACAAATGGTTCTGCTCCAACGCAGACGCGGGGCTTGCCCTCGTGTTGGCGCGCCCCGACGGCGCTCCGGCGGGAACCAAAGGCCTGTCCTTGTTCCTGCTGACGAAAGAATTGCCCGACGCTTCACCCAACCATTACCGCATCGTGCGCCTGAAGGACAAGCTCGGCACGCGCGACATGCCGAGCGGCGAGATCCGGCTCGAAGGCGCCATCGCGCACCTGGTGGGCGACCCGCAGCGCGGCTTCGTGCAGATGGCCGACATGATCAACATGTCGCGCCTGTCGAACGGTATGCGCGCAGCCGGCATGATGCGGCGCGCGCTCACCGAGGCGCTGTTCATCGCACGGCGCCGCGTCGCCTTCGGCAAACCGCTGATCGAATTGCCGCTGATGCGGCGCCAACTCCTCAAGCTGACGGTGCCCACGGAGGCCGCGCGCTCGGTGATGCTCTACACCGCGGTGGAACTGGCGAAAGCCGACGACGCGGATGAAACCGCCCGCCGCCGCGTGCGCCTTCTCACTCCGCTGCTCAAGTTCCGCGCCTGCCGCGACGCGCGCCGCGTCACCGGCGACGCGATGGAGGTGCGCGGCGGCGCCGGCTACATCGAGGAATGGTCGGATGCGCGCCTCGTGCGCGACGCGCACCTGGGCTCGATCTGGGAAGGCACCTCCAACATCGTCGCGCTCGATGTGCTGCGTGCAATCCGAAAAGAGCGCGCGCTCGAGGCGATGGAGTTCGACCTCGGCCGCGCCGCGGGGTTTGCGCGGTCGGCGGATGAGGCGCACGCCCGCCAGGCGGCCACGGGCCTGTATTACGCCTGCGCCGCGGCGATCCTCGAGCGCGAGGGCCGAACGCTGCTGGCCAGGCTCGTGCGCCGGCATCGCCTCGAGCCGCGCGATCCGCTGCAGCCGGTGGACGACACGTTCGCCGAAGCTTTGCTGCAATGACCAGGGTTCTCATCACCGACCCGATCGACGCATCGGGGGAAGAACTGTTGCGCGCGCGCGGCGCGGAGGTGGTGCTCGCGCCCGAGGGCAGCCCCGAAACCATCCGGCGCCTGGCGCGCGAGGCCGACGGCGCAATCATCCGCTCCAAGCTCCCGCAGGACATCTTCGAAGCGGCGCCGCGCCTGCGCGCCGTCACCATCCACGGCACCGGCACCGACCTCGTTCCCCTCGCCTCGGCCAATGCCAGAGGCGTGCTGGTCGCCAACCTCCCCGGCGAAAACGCGCAGTCCGTGGCCGAGTACTGCGTGATGGCGATGCTGATGCTCGCGCGCAACGTCATTGGCATCGCGACCGCCATCCGCACCCAGCCCTGGGACCAGGCGCGCGCGTTGAGCGCAGCGGCGCGCGAGATCGCCGGCCTGACTGCCGGCATCGTTGGCGTGGGCCAGATCGGCAAACGCGTGGCACGCATGTGCCGCACCGGCTTCGACATGAAGGTGCTGGGCAACCAGCGGCGCATGGACCGCTTGCCGCCGGAGGCCCAGGGGGCGGACCTGGACAAGCTGCTGGCGCAATCCGACTTCGTCGTCATCGCCTGCCCGCTCACGCCCGAGACGCAGCACCTGTTCAACGCGAAACGCCTGGCGGCGATGAAAACTTCCGCCTGGCTGATCAACGTCGGGCGCGGGCCGGTGATCGACGAGGGGGCGCTCATCGATGCCCTGCGCGCGAAGCGCATCGCCGGCGCGATGCTCGACGTGTACGAGCACTACCGCATCGCGCCTGGGCACCCGCTATTTGATCTCGACAACGTGATTCTCACGCCGCACCTCGCCGGCAGCACGCGCGAGTCGCGCGCGCGCGCCAGCGTGCGCGCCGCCGACGAAACGCTGCGCATGCTCGCGGGCGAAAAGCCGAGGAATCTCGTCAACCCGGAAGCCTGGCATGCACGCCGACCTGAAAATCTCTGAATGAAGCACCCGGCAATCGAGGGGCTGGGCTACATTTGAGTTCTAGCAGATTGATCCTGGACTGCAAGTGGTGCGGGTCGAGTTGCAGGGCGCGCTCGTAGGCTAGACACGCTTCCCCCTGCCGCCCCTCCAGCTGGTAGGCATAACCCAGATTGTTGAACGCACGCGCCGATCCCGGAGACTCGCGCACCGTGTCGCTCCACAGCGCGACTTCCGAGCGGTAGTCCTGGTTGCGCATCACGGTGGCGTAGCCCAACCCCAGGCCCAGAACGACGATCAGCGTCACGCGCAATTTCGGCAACGAGGCGAGAGCCAGCCCCGCCAGGGCCAGCGGCCCGATCGAGGCGAGGTACAACTGCCGGTCGTTGACCGCGTCGAGCCGCGGCAGCAGCGAGTTGGTCGGCGCGAGGTGCAGGAAGAACCACAACAGCGCGAACGCGAACCAGGGCTGCCGCCGCAGGAGCACGCAGCCCACCGCAATCGTCGCGGCCAGAACCGCGGCGCCGACCGGCGCGGACGCCTGTACCTCGGGATCGATGTTGGGCGGCAGCGCGAGGACCAGCAGCCCCGCCAGGCGCGCGACCGCTCCGATCTGCAGCAGCGCCTGCTCGCCGAAGCTGCGCAGGGCGAGGCTTGCCTCGAGCATCTCCCGGTAGCGCGCAACCCCCGCCATCAGCGCGATGCCGGCGACGAGCACCAGCCAATGCGCCGCCTGGCGTCGCAGTGCTTCACGCAGGTCGAAGGGGCGGCGCGCATCGAGCGCCTCCCACAGCAGCAGCGCGAACGGCAGCGTGACTGCCACTTCCTTCGTCGCGAGGGCCGCCAGGAACAGCGTGGGCGAGACCCAGGCGCGCGCGCCGCGTGCGTAGGCGAGCAGGCTGGCGAGATAGAAGAAGGCCATCAGCGAGACCGAGCGGCCCGAGATGTAGGTAACCGCCTCGGTGTGCGCGGGGTGCAGCGCGAAGAGCAACGCGCCGGCGAAGGCCGCGAAACGCGCTTCGCCGACTTGCAACCGCTGCCACAGCTCGGCGAGCAGCGCCCATACGAGCAGCGCGTTCGCCGCATGCAGCGCGACATTCACTGCGTGAAACGCGGCCGTGCCGCCGCCCGCGCGCCAACTCAAGGCATACGACAGCTTGAGCAGCGGCCGGATGCCCGGCATCGAGTCCCACCAGGCTGCGAGCGAGTGCACCGCGCCCTGGTGCACGATGACGTTGTAGTCGTCGAACTGGAAGCTGCCGCCGAAGGCGTTGGCGTACGCGGCGAGCACCGCCGCCAGCAGCAGGCTAGCGCGCAAGCGCGCGTTCCAGAATGCCATGCGCGTCCCACCAGCGGTCCCGCGCGCCAAGCATCACCAGCAGCACCTTGCGGCCGTCGCGCTCGGCGAGCACGATCAGGTTTTGTCCGGCGCGGTGCGTCTGCCCGGTCTTCACGCCAACCACTCCGGCAACGTGTTCGATCAGCACGTTGGTGTTCTTCACCCGGAACACGCGTTCGCGGCCCGCGGTCGCCACCTCCACTTCCGGGCGCCCGACCAGCGCGGCGATCTGCGGCCGCGCCATCGCCTCGAGCGCCAGCCAGGCGAGGTCGCGCGCGGTGCTGTGCTGACGATCCGAGTCGAACCCGCAGGGGTCACCGAAACGCGTCGCGCGCAGCCCGAGGTTCACGGCGCGCGCGTTCATGCGCGCGACGAACGACTCGACGCTGCCGCCGCGCGTGGCGAGCGCGAGACAGGCGTCGTTGGCGGAACCGATCAGCATGGCGGCCAGCAGCGCGTGGGCGAATACCCGTTCCCCTTGGTGCAGGCCGAGGCGCGTGCCGCGCGCCGCTGCCGCCAACCGGCTGACCGTCACCTCGTCGTCCAGGCGCCCCTCTTCCACCAGCAGGAGCGCGCCCATCAGCTTGGCGAGGCTCGCCGGGGCGCGGCGCGTGTCGGCGGCGCGCTCCCACAGCGGGACGCCGTCGACCATGACCAGATAAGCCGCCGCCGCCCCGGGGAACGGATCAGGCTGCGATCGCGCCGGGGCGCTCGCCAGCGCCAGCAGCGCGGCGAGCGCGATGCGCGCGAGCACCTTGCTTAGCGGCCGAACAGTTTGCGCAGCTGGCTCGCGCCTTCCTTTACTGCGTCAGCCGCACTGGGCGTGGCGGCGGCGCCAGGCTTCTGCTGCTGCGCCGCGGCCGCGGCGGGTCGCTCCGCGTCCTCGCGGCGCGCGTACTTGCCGCAGACTTCCTTGTATTCAGAGGCCATCGCTGCCGTGAAGCTGCGCCCCGCACATTGCTCGGCGGCGATCTTCTTCGCCTCGACCGGGCAATAATCGCCGACGAAAGCCCAGTCGCGCCCGCT
>Ga0247727_10003431_pt1 | contig 35036 bp, 40 predicted proteins | sample WisWelCaveWW1625_FD_202498 | JGI IMG/M metagenome (GOLD analysis project Ga0247727, IMG submission 202498) | Biofilm microbial communities from Wishing Well Cave, Virginia, United States - WW16-25 | ecosystem: Environmental > Aquatic > Deep subsurface > Groundwater > Cave microbial mat | place...
GATATTGTCTTGCAACGTGACGTAGACGAATGAAACGCCGACGCGTGTGGTTGATTCGATTCTTTTGACCGTGATATTCTCGGCCATCTTCTCTTCGATTTTGCGCGTCACGAGCTGTTCGACTTTCTCGGTCGCCACGCCGGGCCACGGACAAATGGCCACGGCCACGCGCACCGGAATATCCGGGTCTTTACGCTGCGGCATCTTGAAATACCCAAAAATTCCCCACACGACCGTTGCCACCAGCACCATCCACGAGATGTGTCGGTTCTCGGTGAAAAAGCGCGCGGTGTTGTGGGTGTGCTCGATGAGCCAGTTGTCGGGTTTGTGAGCCATTTTATTTTCTCGCTTTCTTGGGTTTATTTACTTTCGCGATTTCGACTCTTGACATTGAGTATCAAAAATGGTACATTGTATTCAAATGAACGATCGCTTACGATTACAGGTCATTTTTTATCGAACCGATTCCGGAAGGGAACCTGTTCGAGAATGGCTGCGAAGCCTGCCACGAACTGAGAAGAAGATCATTGGCGAAGACCTCAAAACCGTGCAGTTTGGCTGGCCATTGGGAATGCCTCTGGTTCGAAAAATCGCGACCGGCCTATGGGAAGTTCGATCCGATTTAGACAATCGGATTGCTCGCGTGCTCTTCACGGTTCATCAAAACGTTATGGTGCTCTTGCACGGATTTATCAAAAAGTCTCAGAAAACTCCGCCAACCGATTTGAACCTTGCAAGAAAACGATTGTCAACTCTACGGAAAAATCTATGAGCAAAAAAAATCTCGGCAGCAATTTTGACGATTTTCTTGAAGAAGAAGGCTTACTCACCGATGCGGAAGCCGTGGCCGTCAAACGAGTCGTTGCCTTCCAGATTGCACGATTGATGGAAAGCAACAGCATTTCCAAATCCGAGTTGGCCAAACGCATGCAGACCAGCCGTGCCGCGCTTGACCGTTTGCTTGATCCTGCAAACGGCTCCGTCACCTTGCAAACGTTGGAGCGCGCTGCCACTGTATTGGGGAAACGACTTCAAATTCAGCTTGTTTGATGTGCTCGATGAGTTGAAGGATGCGATAAATCTCAACCTTGCCGCTCGCCGCGACCTCGATGCGGGCTGGATCGCCGAAGCAGAAAAGCGATATCAAGAACTACGACAAGGAAAAGTATCAGGCATTCCAGCGCACGAAGTCTTCGCGCAAATTCGAAAAGAATTGCGATGAAACAATTCCAATCCGCAAACTACGGAGACAAAACATGAACGCCGTTAAAGATCGTCCGCCCAGACTCACGCGCCAGCACGTACGTGATCGAGAATGGGTTACCGAGCATATTCAAGAGCTAGTCGAAAAATATCCCAACCAATGGATTGCGGTTCATAAGGGCGAAGTTCGCGCGCACAGCGCGACGCTCGGGCCAGTGTACGACAAAGCCAAAGAACTCGGTTTGGCGCAGCCGTATATCAATTTCATTGAGCGAGACATTTATGTCTACTAAAATTCGACATTGAAGATCTTCTCACCAGAGCCCGCCTTGTATGCGATTATCCAAAGAACAAAGCCTTTTTGCAGATTACGTAACGCAGACTTTCATTTTGCAATCCATGCAGTCTGGGAGTCTGCGCTACGGAATAATCCTCACTTCCTGCGAATCCACCACCAGCGTCGCGCCGCGGACGATCACTTTTTCCCCGCCTTGCAAGCCGGCGTTCACTGCAATGGAATTGCCGACCACATCACCCAAATTTATTTTCCTCTCGCGCGCGATGGGTTTGCCATTTGATTCTTCCACAACAAAAACCGCGTAGCCTTTCGGATCATGGCGCGGGCGCACAATCGCATTCAGCGGCAACAACATGGCAGAGGGCGACGAGGCTTGCGCCGCAATTTTCAGCGCGGCGATCATGCCGGCTTTGAGGCGGTTGTCCGGATTGGGAATCGTGCATTCAACTTCGAAGACGCGGCTGTTCGGATCAGCCGATGGCGCGATGCGCGTGAGGCGCCCGCGAAATTCCACGCCGGGAATGGCTTCGGTGGTGACGGTTTGATAATCGCCTATTTTCATTTGTCCGACGATCATGTCCGGCACACCGAACACGGCTTTGACGGCGCGCGTATCGGCGATGACGAATCCGGGCATGCCGGCCGCAGCCAAAGTTCCGACTTCGATATTTCTTTTCAGCACGTAGCCATCCATCGGCGCGTGCAGGGCGCAATCTCGCAACGCTTGCGCTGCTTGATCGTAGCGCGCTTGTGCCGAGGTGTATCCGGCGTAAGCGGCGTCGTAATCCGCTTTGGACACGGATTGATTCTCGAACAACTTGGCGGCACGATCGAAATCCGCTTTCACCTTAGTCAGTCCGGCTTGAGCTTCGGTCACACGATCACGATATTCGGAATCGCGCACGCGCGCCAGCACCGTTCCCTTTTTGACGAAATCTCCTTCCTGCACATTGCGCCAGCGGCCATCCGCACCGGCCATCTGAAAAATCCCGTCGATGTAGCCGCCGACTTTGAACGACAGATCGACTTGCACATCCGGCTTGATGTTGGCGGAATAGCGCAGGCCGCTTTCGCCCGCCGTGCTCTCAACTGTCCAAACGGTTACGGGTGTGGGTTGAGCGACATGCTCTTCGTGTTTGCTGCAAGCGGTAATCAAAATCAGCACAATGGCCGCAACGCAAAATGGATGGAAAATTCTTGAGTCTTTCATGGCTATTTTCTCCAAATTATGATGAAGTACATTCGCCAATTTCAATTCGAATTAACTTACACGATCAATATAACAAACGATTGGGTGTAGCGTCATGCACCGAAAGGTGTAATTTTGCGGGTGCAATCTTGGCAAATGGGAGGCTTGATTTTGAACATGTGGTTTCGTATATTTCTAATCATTGCTGGTTCTCCGGTTTAATCATGGCAAAATCAATATGAGGCCTTTTATGACCACAGAAGTTTTGGTCCAACAAGTTCGCGATGAATTGGGTGTCATTGACGAGCGCAGCGAACAGTTCGTTGCCACATTAAAAAAAGTTTTACAACGCGCCGACAAAGCTTCCAAACCGCATCCGTCTGAAGAAAAGTTCGTTAGCCAAAACATGAGCATGGAAGCGTATCGCTCTCTGCCACGCCCCGAACGCCGTCACTATCAAAGTGATGCTGAGAAACTGAATCAGCGCTGGATCGAGAAACAATTCAAAAACCTTAACGCCAATTGGATCATCGTACTTGATGGCACAGTCGTTAAACATGGCGCGACGCTTGGCGACTACCCATCGGAACAAGATATTCGCCAACTCCAACAGAAAACCGGAAAATGCCCTTTTGTTTTTTTTAGCAAATTTCTGTTGGCGATTGAAGAACATCCAACTTCTTGGCACCAAACCAAAGAATCCACTGATTTTTATCCCGCATTGGCGGTTAAAATTTCAAGCGCTAGCAAACTTTTTGAAACTGAAGCTGATTTGGACACCGGCGCCGTCGAATGTTATGGCGATTTGGAGCTTCTGCGTGACAATGGTGTTATCAATCTCGACCATGATGATCTTGAATATCATTCGAGTCATTTGAGCCGGTCATTCGCTTATTTCGCCAAAGAAGTTTTTCTTGACTTGGTGGATGCGACGGATACAAGCCATCAATGCCGAACGACCATAATATGTGTCGACGATTGGCGAAATAGTCCGTTTGTCGCCATCAATCCGGCGCGTACGTTGTTGGTCGGTCGCCGGGTCTTGCTTGATTTGCGTACACGTCTTGTTCTCGATTTCGATGGTCGTTTCACGGAAGTCGAATATAAAAAAGCAGTCTCATGAGGCTCATCGTCTTTTCGCTTCCTTATGAAGACTTGCTTAAAACTTCTGAAGAGGCTCAGCCATGAAGCAGTTCAAAATCGTCGTTGAAAAATTTCCCGACGGTTATGTTGCCTATTCGCTTGGTTTGAAAGGTGTCGTCGTAGGTGAAGGAGATACTTACGAAGAAGCTTTGGCTGACGTAAAGTCCGCCATTCGATTTCACCTCGAAACCTTCAAGAACCATTTGCCCACAGGCAAGAATCGCTCGTGATGAATTCCTGCAAACGTATGAACAAGTTTGAGCAACAAAATTCCTGATAAAAACATGGGCAATCATATGAATACTAAACTTCAAGAAATTATCGAAGATTTACACGCCGCCGAAAACAAGTGTCAGCAGTTTGAAAGACAATACGGCTTGCTTTCGGAATATTTTTTCGATGCCTACTCGGGCGGTTGGCTCGACGACGATGGCAATTTGGACTTTGCCGAATGGGCCGGATATTACAAAAGCAAGTTGGATAGACTCCGGCGCTATCGCGCTTTGATGTTCAAAGAATCTCCGGTCATCAGGGATCTCAACCAGATTCAACTCCATGAAACCGTCTCGTGAAGAATATGAGGCGATGATTTATCGTATCGCCGAGCTTTCCACGCATATTGAATATTCTGACTTGGTGCTGATCCCTGCGGGCCGCAAGCTTGCCACTCTTGCCGGCAATATCTTTTTCTCCAACGCCATTCGCCTGCAAGTTCGTGAAGCTCTGGACTTTGACTTGGACGAGTGGATCACTGGTTACGGCTATGTCGTCTATAAAGACGACGAGCGACAGTATTGGTACGATTCTCAAGAGCACCCCGACGATCCATCGCTGGCCTCTACACACCCACATCACAAACACATCCCTCCAGACATCAAACATCACCGCATACCTGCACCAAATCTTTCTTTCATAAATCCGAACCTATCCTTTCTCATCAAAGAGATTGATGAACAATTCTTCGCCGAGGGTTGAACGATCTCGATTTTGCGCTCTACTGTAATGAGCTTTTGTGCTCACTTGATACATCCTGCGCCTGAAGGCGCTACTACAAACATTTTCTACAAACGAACGCCCGCCTTGCGATAAAACTCCTCCAATCGCTTGAAGTGCGCTTCCTTCTCTTGCTCCGTCCTAAAGAAATAAAACTGGCCGATGGCTCGTTCAACCCGCATCAAGTCGATGAGAAAACCGTACGCGGCATTGGCTGCCGCCTCATCCGCGACCAGCGCGGCGTTTTGCGCATCGAGCAGCGTGACGATCGCGACCGCGCCGCTGCGATACGCCTCCGTCACCAGCTCCAAATTTTTTCGTGCCGCCTCGGCAGCCGCACGCGCTTGCTCGATGCCGGCGTGAGAGGCGCCGGCGACGTGCATGGCCGAGCGAATGCGTTGGCTGATCGCCAACTGCGCCGATTCACGCTCCAGCACCAGCCGATCCAATTCCACCCGCGCTTGCTCATCTTCGGCAATCCGGTTCAATCCCGTAAAAAGCGGCAGCGAGATTTGCAACCCGAGGTTCCAGTTCAAATCTTGCGATGATGGGAAGGCCAGCGGAAGTTGAAATCTTTCGGAGCCGGCGCCGCTGCGCGAGAAGACATTGCTCAACTTGGCTTGCAAGGCAACGGTCGGAACCCAAAACGCCCGGCTCGTCGCGGCTTTCGCGCGCTGTTGCGCGGCGATCGCGGCATCGAGCTGCTGCAATTCCGGCGCGGCGCTCACGCCCTCTTGCACCATGAAGTCGCGAAAAACGCCGAAGGTCCGAGGATTGTCGAAATAGGCGAAGATCTTTTTCTCGCCGGTGATGAGAATCGGATCATCGATCGCCGTTTCTTCCGTGGCGAACGGCTCTTCAAGCGGCCGATTCAATATGCGATTCATTTCGATCTTGGCCACTTCGGCCTGCGCGTTGGCGTCGATGACGTTCTTGCGGCTGGTGGCGGCTTCGCTCTCCCAGCGATAAACATCGGAGCGGCCGGAAGCGCCGACGCTTTCACGCAATCGCGCCAGCTCGAGATTCGACATGGTAAGTTTGAGATTGCCGCGCTGGATGCGCGCCAGCGCCTTTGCCCGCAGCACGTTCAAATAGGCCGTCGCCGCATCCAGCGCGATGTCAAGCTCAACGCTGTGACGATCATCCACACGCGCGGTTTGCAGATGCTTTTGAATGGAAAGATTCGCCTGCGCCGATTCGGAGTAAAGCAGTTGCGAAAATTTCAGTGCGCCGTCCAGTTGGCGCTCGGCTTGTTGTCCGAAACTCGCCTCCGCCGTTTCTTTTTTGATCAATGCTCCTGTTGCCATCGCCTCAACTTGCGGCAATAAATTCGCTCGCGCCTTTTTCACTTCATACTTGCCGGATTCAACTTCCTTGCCGGCAATCATCAAATCGAGATTCACTCGCACGGCTTCTCTGGCGCTGCTTGCCAACGAGAGCGTACGGACGGTTTTTACTTCTTCTTGATTGAGCAGCTCGGCCTCGGTCAGCGTTTTCCAGTTGGGATAAAAATCAATCGCGCGCGCCGTCGCCATGTTGATGATGAGCTGCGAGGCCGAAGAAAAATCCACCGGAATGCTGCCGGCATCTTCGCCGCGGAGAATGCGCTGCATGTTGCTCGCGATTCGGCGCGCCCGCCGCGTGAGATCATCGGTTGGCGCATACGAAGCCATCACGCCCTTTTCCACTTCGGCGCGACCGAAATAAGAAAAGCTCGGCAGCCGGCGTTGGTTCACTCCCGCGACGAGCAGATCAAATTCCGCCGCCGGCAATTGGAGCAGAGGCGAAATGTAAACCGCATCCGCATCAGAAGGAAGTGTACGCCATGCTCTTTGCGCTTTGCGCCATGCGCATTCAACTTACACGATCAATATAAACAATGAAGGGGTGTAGTGTCATGCACCGAAAGGTGTATTTTGTGGGTGTAATTGATGGGAAAAAGTGAAAGTAATGATAGGTTGAAAATCGAAAATAAGCTTGGAAACGAATAAAAGTGGCAAAGCTGCAATTTTGCGTGAGCATTTTTATAAACGCTCGTTCGCTTTGTGCGAAAGTACGACTTCACTTGTCCACACAAATCATAGGGATTGCTTGGTTCCTACCGCCTTTTATTTGATCAGCGGACAGGAAATTAGTCTTAAAAAGGAGTTGACTTTCAACTCAACATTTTGTATATTCTGTTAACCAGAAAATGATTCGACAGATTATGAATTGAACAGAGGTATCTTGATGCCAACCACTTTCGGACAGGCTTTGCGTGAATTTCGTCGTACAAAAAATGTAAGCCAAAGAGAGCTTGCAGAAAGAATAGAAGTTGATTTTTCCTATATCAGCAAAATTGAAAATGACCGCCTGCCTCCTCCGGCAGCGGATACAATTGTAAAAATTTGTGAAGTTTTAGAAATTCCCCCAGAACAGTTATTGGTGTTAGCGGGCAAAGTACCCACTAAAGTGAAAGAAACCATCGGTTCCAGCGAGGCGGCCATTCACTTCATACGAGATGCACAGGAACTGAAATTGACTGAAGACGAATGGCAGAAACTGAACAAGCAGCTCAAACGCTTGCGGAGATGATCGTGTCTGAACAACTTTCGTTTTTTTCCCTTGACGAAACGCAAACAGTAATCACAAAACGTCAAGGAACACATCCAAGAGATGACATAGTTTGGTCATATTCTCGAAGAGAAGCACTTGAGCAATGCCCAAGAAAATATTATTATGATTATTATGGTGCCAATAGCAAGACTGCAAAAAATGAGAAAGATAAAGCAATTCTCCAACAAGCCAAACATTTGAAGAATCGCTATCTCCGTTCTGGAGAAATTCTCCACCTCGTTATACGAACCTATCTTAAGGACTGCCAAAATGGTAAAAAGTGGTCTGACAACGGATTGATCGAATGGGCAAAAAAGATTTTTCAAGAGGATAAAGAATATTCATCAAACAATGACTCTAGGGAAAAACAGTCTAAACAGAAATATCCGCCAACACAATTGCTCGAATATCATTTTCACCATCAAGATGCTGAAACATTTTATGTTGAAGCTGAAAAGCGTTTAATTCGGTCTATTTCAAGTTTTGTAGAAAGCCCAGAGCTTGCGCCATTTCACAAAGGTGCAACACAACCTGATGCTAAAATTGAAAAGAAGTTTGTTTTGCAAAATGGTATCTTTCGTGCCAGAGGCCAGGTTGATTTGGCCTATTCAACAGAGGAAACAACGGTCATTGTAGACTGGAAAACAGGCGAAGCGGGCGGCGCGGAAGAAAGCTTGCAGTTGGCATTTTATGGCTTATGGGCCAAAGATGAATTCAATCGTGTTCCGGATAAGATTCAACTCTTTCGCGTCAATCTTGCAGAAGGCAAGGCGCAGCAGTTTTTCTTAACCACTAAGAGTTTATCCCAAGCTAAAGCAAAGATCATGCAGGACCTCGAACGCATGCAAATGTTACATTCGTACGGTGTGAATGCAAATGCCAAGGCTTTCACACCATGCGGGCAAACTAAAATTTGTGCCCTCTGTCCATTCCAGGGGATTTGTCCAAAGGAGTAGAATTCATGATTGAAACGAACATCCATCTCATAAAAGGCGGGGCTGCTTTGTATTTGGATACTCGTCTTACCAAAGTACGCTCTCAAGATAAATCTCTGGACATCTTTGAAAAAGCTTGCAGTGCCTTGGCCAAGCGGCATGGTCTGGCAGCCGTACCTACATCGATCGCCAATGAACGTCAACTCCTCGTCGTCTCTCCGTCACCTGTTCCTGCGCTACAACTGTCCGGCGATGATTGGTTGGCGGAAGTCGGTGACAATGGTAATGGCCCACGATTGCTTTTTTCTACCCCTGAAGATCAATCCGCAATGGCGCAATTGCTAGAAAGGAGTTTAATCATTGCAGTACGTCGCCAGACCAAGCTTTGGAATCTCGAAAGCAACCGCATTTGGTACGAAACAACGCCGTTTGTTGATAGCGAGGACCTCAGTGCATTTCGGCGATATCACTTCTCGGTAATTCCCATTGCTAATGTAGGCCTGGGCTTGGTTATTCACATCTCAACCGCTTTCTTTACCAATCGCACTGTTGCCGACTACTTTTGTAAAAATGGCGGCGCGTCTTCTCAAAGGGATTGGCGTAAACGCTTCGACTTTCTTAGTCAACGACAAAAAGGACAAAAGGGCACTTTGCTTTATAACACAGGTAAAAGCAAACACAAATGTTATTTTGAAGAATTTGTGGACGATGTAACCTGCGATACCACCGGATCTTTTCGGATCAAAGGGGAAAGCTACGCCTCTTTGTATGATTACTATCAGAAAACCAAAGCTCCTTTCACGAAAAGCGACTCTGTTGCTAGAGTTTCTTTTCCTGGAATCTCTCGACCGGTGCCGGTGGCAGCACGTGCGCTCCGCCTGCGGGTTATGAATGAAGCTTTACCGGCTTCATTAAAACAGGCAGATAAAATTGCACCTACAGAGCGTCGTCAACTCATTCAAAACTTTTTTCAAAAAGCAGTGGAACCTAGCCTGCGTGAAATAAAGGTTAGTTTTGAAACCGACTTTTGGAAGCCAACCTCTAAAAAGTGTTTTCGTCTCCCATTGCCGGCTTTGAAGTTCGGCGAGGGCAAAATTCTGGAACCGCCGAGGGAACGCTCTATTCATGAATACAAAAGGTATTATCGTCAACGGTGCGAATTCTTAAATAAATTTGGATGTTTTTATGTGCCTGTTTCGATGAATCGTCGTCTTAAAGCCGCTTTACCAAAAAGCTTGCCGGAAGAATTACAAAAACGTTTTGCGGCGGATCTGGAGTCGCGAATTTCCTGTTGGATTAAGAAGCCTTGTGAAGTTGAATCGTTTCCATTGTATGAAGAGATCAATCAAGCAATTACTAAGCTCCAAAAAGAACCCTCTCCTGGTTTAGCCATCATCGTTTTTGAGAATGCGGAGCCAGCAACCTATTTCAATCTTGCCTACGAGCTTAAAACTTGGCGAATTAAAATAATTCTATCTTCCACTTTGGAGCGAAAATATTACGCTCTTATTGCAGCGGAGAACAACAACAATGCCGACAAACCACCCAAGGGAATACGAGATTGGCAAGGGTTTATTGAGTTGGTGGCATTGGATGTCTTGCAACAACTTGGCTGTGTTCCATGGACATTAGCTCATGCCCTGAATTATGAAGCGCAACTCATTATTGACGTCGGTGCGGATAGACGTTTCTTTGCCCTCTCATTATTGATTTGTCGCAGTCATGATTCCCAACTCCCGTTTTGGATTGACACTATCGTGCTACCCAAACCGGATCATAAAAAAGAAACGATTAATGAAGAAATTTTGAGAAACGAAATTGTAAAACTGTTCAAGCGTCTTCCCAGCAACTTATCTATAAAAATTCGATCTCTATTGGCGCTTCGGGACGGAAGGGAGTGCGGAAATGAGCTTGTTGGAATACGCGCAGCGCAACCAGAACTGGTGAAACTGGGCTATCTACAACAAGACGCTAAACTGGATATTGTCGATTTTCATAAAAACTCCGTCAAGGATATTCGCTTTTGGGAATTTTTTGATTCACAAAATGCCAATAACGTTTTTGAAGGCAGTGGCTTAGTTTTAACGCAAAAAATCGTACTGGCTACCAATACTGGCGCGGCAACGCTCCACCAAGGAACGGCTGATCCGATTATGTTGGTCGGTAACAATGGTCAAACCAACATGAATGCGGTTGTACAAGATGTGGTCGCTGCTGCACAATTGAATTTTTCGAGTCCGAAAGTTGCTCAACGGCTGCTGTTGCCACTCAAACGTACCGATGATGAGTTGAAGGCGCGTGCAGCGCAAGAGATTCGGCGGATAAAATAACCAAGAGCTTGCAAAGCAACTATAAGGAGGAGAATCATGAGCGCACAATGGCTGTCCCTCCAGAGCTTTCAACAAGGGCAGGAATTATTGGAAGCGATAAACAATGTTTCGATTCATGCCAAGCTGCAGCGCAATGGCGTTGCCTCACAAAACGGAGAACGCCCTAAAACCGTTCAGCAAAGTCGTGAAAAAATCAAAGCATTTTTGCAGGCTTTGGCGCCACTCGTAGAACAGGCGGGAGAAAACGACGCCAGACCTCTGCTTGGCATTGATCTTCGCCGCCGCCAACTGGTGAGCAGTTTTTTAAAAGCCATCGGGAATCCTCGTCAATTTCATTCGGTGCTGTTCAGAAAATCCATATCCGAGGCTATCCGGCTTTTAGAGGCAGATACGGAAACTGATCAACAACAACTCATTGATTGCCTGGCAGACCTCAGAGTTTTAATCGAAGAGCACACGAATCACGACACGGTTCGAATCCTGGGAGAAATTTGATGCGGGCAATTCTTCGACAAAGCAATTTGGATTTGCTGCGAGAAATTGAACAGCTCAGAGCCATTCTGCAAAATCGCTTCAAGCCGACGGATGCAAACACATTGGTGCCGGAGCTTATTCCATTTTATCAAGCGCTTGTTCAAGCCTGCGATCAAATACATCAACGTGCCGTAGTAGCGATGAGTAATTTGGATTTTGGGCAAGAGGATATTCTGAGCGACGTTTTAAGTGAAACGCAGGATATCACGCGGCTTTTTCAAATATATAACCGCCACTTTGTCGGCCCTTTGCTGCGACATCAAGAAGGCGACCGGCAGTGCCTGAAGTTGTTAAATTGGTTGCATACCCGACACCCACAGACTCAAAAAATTCCTGCCGGACTGAGTAATGGCGAGTTTGGAATATTGCCGGCGCCGAATTTCCCAATCGTTTATTCCATGCCGGTATCAGCACAATATGGATTGCTCTATCTTCCGCTTTTCTTTCATGAATTTGGGCATTTGCTTTACGCTTGCCATAAGCAAGAATTGGACGATCTGGTGCAGGAGTTGCAGAAAAAAATTGCTGAATGGCTCGGTCCAATGGCGCAAAGAGATGATCGATATTCACAGACAGAAGCAGCCAAACGAAATCTCGTCGTCGAAACATGGTATGAATGGATGCAAGAACTGTTTTGTGATAGTGTTGGTTTCAATATTGGCGGGCCAGGTTTCATTCATGCCTTTTCCATGTATTTACGAATGCGCGGCCGCGGGGAATTTCAGGTGCGAGAGAATGAGCTGGCGCATCGCGCGAGCATCCAGTCACTTGGGTCCGTATTCATGCATTGGCCGATCAGATGCATCGGGCCAAATTTCACAATGAAGCGAACATACTTGAGGAAACCTGGAGAGCTATTGCAGAAATGTTGAATATCGAAGAAGACTACTTTGGTTACTACGATGATGGCTTTTTACCGTTGGTCCTTCAAACAATCGATGACATGCTTGTTGAAACCAATCCTCAACGCTTTACAGATGATGACATTTCAATCTCAAAGCCACTGTCGCCTCAATCGTCTCCAGTCCATTTACTAAACCATGCCTGGGCAACATTCCTTCGTGAACCATCTCAATATAGCGAATGGCAAAAGCAAATTATGGCTAATCATATTTTACAGGCTTGAGAGATTGCAAGCCTGCATGTATTGTTGCAAATCCAACGATCTAAACGAATGGCAAGCTCAATCTAATAGCGCTAACTCCTTCCCCTTCGCCACCGCCTGCGTGCGGCTATGCACATCGAGCTTGGCGTAGATGTTGTTGATGTTCTGCTTCACCGTTCTGGTTGCCAGAAATTAAACACTTTGGTTGATGTGAAAAATTGGTAAGGTCATCACGTAATATGGTGGGTGGCGAAAAACTTTTTGACTCGCCCCTGTTTGTCTTCATCGAATAAACTTCACGGAGCAAATGCCACTTGCCGCGATCGGATCGAACTCATGATGATCCGAAGTGTACAAATCCGCCTTTACCCGATTTGACAAAGCCATCGCAAAGCAATCTGCTAGAGAAACCTTTTTGATCGTTGCTTTGTATTTTCCAGCTTCTTGCCAGAATTGTGAATCCATATCATCTCGCAGATACGCAATCATGGCGCACGCATCCAAAACGTTGCTCATGTTTTACCTCTCCAATTCTATTTCTTCCTGTTTGCGTTGCGCAAAGCGATCGCTGCTGGTCGGAACGTAGGCATATTTGCCTCTCACAGTGCCGGCCTGGACAGTGGGTGTTTTCGGCGCGAGCGGCTGCGTTAAAATTGCTTTATGCAGCTTAATCGTGATTTCACTAATGAGCCGCAATTGCTCTTCTACGGAGAGATACGCGAGCAGCTTGCGAACCTCTTCATAATGTTGCTGTCGAGTTGATAAAGTGCTCATGGCGTAAACCTGTAATTGAAATGAATAGAAATAGGGCACCACTGTGCCTTATTGGGCTGATTGATCTTTTCGCATTCCATTTTTTCTGTGGCTGCTCCTGTTTGAATATATCAAAAAATGTGAAGAATGCAAATTGTGATTTAGGTCAAAAATCAATCCACCAACACCTTCAACTCCTTCGCCCGCGCCACTGCCTGCGTGCGGCTGTGTACGTTGAGCTTGGCATAAATATTATTAAGGAAGGATTTGGCAGTGGGTTGTTTTTAGAACAACTCCGAGTGCGAGCCTGTTCTTTTGTAGTCTTTCTTGAATTGGTTGGTGTAGATGATTCTCACTTGTCCAATTCCTCGAATAGCTCATCAACGCTTCCGACCTCGTTGAGCTCTTTTCCTTCTTCCGACTTGCGGAGGGTTGTGGCGGTAAGTTCGTTGGGGATTTCAGGGATTCTCAACTCAAAAGGAATTCCTTTATAAAGCGCAACCTGCGTGAGATACATGGAAATTGCTTCGGACATCGAGATATTCAGTTGATCCAAAATTTTCTGCGCTTCGGTCTTCACCCTTGCATCGATACGAGTTTGGATTGTTGCTGTTCTTGGCATTTTTATATCCAGTGATTTGGGAAGTTACGGTTTCAATCGCAATACACAAATATACAAAAATTTCGGAAAAAATCAACAAAAAGCTCGGAAGGCGCAATGAGTTAATCCGCCAATAATTTCAACTCCTTCGCCCTCGCCTGCGTGCGGCTATGCACATCGAGCTTGGCGTAGATGTTGTTGATATGCCGCTTCACGGTGCTTGTCGCCAGATAGAGTTTTTTCGCAATCTCGTCGTTGGACAAGCCCGCGGCAACGAGTTGCAGGACTTTCAACTCGCGTTCACGGATGGGATCAACGAGATAAGAAGCGGGCAAGGAGGCCGAGGTGACATGAGTCTTAATCACCGCCGGCACCAGCTCCGGTGGAAATGCGCTCATCAACTCGATCACGTAGTTCGGCGAAATGCTCGATGAATTAGAGAGATTCTCTTTCGGATGCGTTCGGAGAAATTCTCGCAGCAGTTTCGCCAGAGGAGCCGCTGCAACAGCATCACCGTTTCATCAAATTTGCTTTGTGCGATGAGCACGCGTGCAAAGGTTCCATCTAACCGATTGCCGAAAACTCGATTGGGGGGTTCAAACAGAACTTTTCAGCTTGCTAAACCTCCGTCATCTCCTTGAGCAGGCTCCGAACTTCTGAAAACCCCCGAATCGTAACCTTCAACGAAATATAAATAAAGCTGGCAATGCCCACGATCAATACAACGATCCAAATCAGTTTCCAAACGTCCATCGTAGCCCTTTCTTCTTTTATATTTTCACGGCAGGTTTTTGATCTTTGGGATCGCCAAACGGCAGAAGCGATCCCAATCCCATTCCCAAAAACCCCAACGCAAAACTCAACACGCCGCGCATATTCGGGGATAATAGGCGACTGACAAATCCGACGGTTTCGCCAGCAGGTGATTGGATCGCCATATCCTCCACCGCATAAGCCAGGGGAAGGATGGCGCCAAAAATAAAAGCCAGGTAGGCGCCGAACGTGTTCGCGCGCTTCCAGTATAATCCTGCTACCAAAACCGCGAGTCCACCAGCATAATAGATGGTAGTCACGTCAAGAAGGTAACGAAAAGCCGTATCCTTGAGCTCGTACCAAATACCGAAAACCAGCATGAGGGCGCCGATGATAATCACAAACAAGCGCGCCAGGAAAACCCGGCCTTGGTCCGAAATGCCATTTTTCCGAAAGGGCGCGATGAGATCTTGCACAATGACGCTGCTCCACGCCAGCAGGTAGCTGGAATCGGTTGACATTGAGGCGGCAAACATCCCGGCCATGAAAAGTCCGAGTATGCCAACCGGAAAAATCTCGGAGAGAAATTTCGGCATGCCGGCGGTGGCATCGAATTGCGCGCCCAAATAAATGGCTGCGCCGATGCCCCAGACGATCGGCAGAAAGGCCCTACCGAGAAACATCAGGCTGGTGGCCTTAAAAATGGCCTTGTTTAGCTCCGGGTTTTGAGCCGCAAGCACGCGCTGCGCGACCGGCTGCCACAGGATGCAGCCGGAAATCGCGAACACCGACCAATAGACGATAAATGACCAGCCGTATTCCGGATGAGAAATCGGGTTGAGCGCCGCCTTGCCGTAAAGACTCTCGGCCTGTTGGAACATGCCGAAAAAGCCGTGCTGAGTGAAAACGAATAAGGTTGCGATCAGCATGCTGAGGGCCAACAGGATGAATTGCACGAAGTCTGTCACCACCACCGAGACCATTCCTCCCAGAACCGTGTAAACAACAACCACGATAACCAATATCGTCATGGTGAGGTGGAGATACGTCTCCGGAATATTGGTGAATTGCACGACGAACACCGCGCCCAGCTTCAAGAAAACGCCCAGGCTCAGCACCCCGGCAACGACCAGCAGCGACGCGCCCAAAACCCGAACGCCCTTGCTATAACGCAATTCGAAATACTCGGTGATGGTCATGATTTCGAGCCGGCGCACGCGTTCCACCACGAAGCCCGTGCTGCCGATGAGTTAGATGACCTGCCTCAGAACCAACTTAGCCCTCAACCGTCATCCAGACATTGGCGCAAGGCTCGCCTTCGCGGTAAATCACCGGGAAATACGGGCCGGCATAGAAATCGCCATTTCCGGGCTGACGCAGAGTGTTGCTGGTATGATCTTCCGATGAAGAGCCGGCGCGATAGCGCGCGCCGTCGGGAATCATGTGAATGGCGATAGAAATACGCGGCCGGCTGCTGGTATTGGCACGGCTGCCATGAATGGTGAGATTATGATGAAAGCTCACGCAACCTGCCGGCAACACGGCAGGCACGGTGCGGAAGGTGTGGCCGGTTTTCTCCTCAATGCGTTTGATCTGCGCTTCGATATCTTGTTGATAAAAGTGATTCTCATCCAACAATCCCCACTTGTGGCTGCCGGACACAAACTCCATGCAGCCGTTTTTTTCATCAACATCTTCGAGTGCGACCCAGGCCGTCAGCGCCTCGTTGCAGTCGAGGCACTGCCAATAGCCCTGATCCTGATGCCAACCAATGTTGCCGGCCACACCACTTTTCGGCGGCTTGTAGAGAAGTTGATCATGCCACAGGCGGATGCCTTTTACGCCGGTAAGACGGGCAGCAATCTTGCCAATTCTTACATCGAGCACGAGCCGGGCCATGGTCGCATCTGTCCAATAGGCATTATTAACCTGCACGAGCTTGGAAGTATCCCCGGGTTGCGGATCGCGGCTCAAAGGTGGCCGCTTGGTTTCGTATTCACCGGCAACGATTCTGCGATGATGCTCACGGAATTCTCTCAGCTCCTCGTCAGAAAAAAGTTTCGGACTAAGCCAGTAACCATGCTCTTTGTAGAAGGCAATATCCCCCGCAGTGGGGAGATCGAATGCGTTCATAAGTTTTCTCCGATGAATGAATCACCACAATCGAGCTGATAGAACAGGTCTGTAGTCCCAGCCCCTTGTGGGCGGCTCTCGAAGTCAATGGATCCACGGTTGCAACAGTGCCCCACAAGGGGGCAAGACTACGATTCCTGCATACGCAATTGAAAAATGCTGTAAATTATGCCGCACCGATGCCGTCTCCTAATTTGCGAAGCTCTTGCCAACAGCGGAACAGTGTCCGCGGCAGGTGGAAACAGCCTTTCCACTTGCCGCCTTTGAGGGGCAAAAGCACTTCACCTTGGCGGTTCAGGTAGCCAAACCATTCGCCGTACTGCGGATCCGGGAAATGGCTCCAGGTGTAGTCGTGCAGTTTTTCAAACCATTGCCAGCAAGCCTCTCGTCCGGTGAGCGCATATCCCATCAGCATGGCGACCAGCGCTTCCAGATGCACCCACCACAATTTTTGATCCCACTCCAACTGCTGCGGCGGCTTGCCCTTCGCATCCAAAAAGTAAAAGATGCCGCCGTATTTTTCATCCCAGTCCAATTGCAGAATCGACAGCGCCGCATCAACGGCCCGGTCAATGGTCTCGCTGTCACCGCGTTGATGGGCAATCTCCATGACGAACCACATACTCTCAAGACCGTGGCCGGGATTGATCAGCCGGCCTTCGAGACAATCCGGATGGCTGCCGTCCAACGCCACATGTTCGTAGATGATTCCCCGTTCCTTATCGAGAAATGTATTCATGATGTCGTTCACGAGACTCGCAGTATCGGCGTGCTCGTCCGTGCCTTCAAGAAGCCAGCGTATTTCCATCGTCAGATTGGCCAGTATCATCGGCAGCGCAAAGGATCGCAGCGGCCGGGTGCCGGGCACAATTTTAGAATATTTGCCTTTGGGGTTGTCTTGGCGGGCGAGGATGTTTCGATAAGTTTGCAGCGCAATATTCCGGCACGTCTCATCCCCGCTTGCTCGCGCAAATTCGCTGAATGCCATGGCCGCAAAGCAATCGGAAAATATATTGTACGGCTGGACGAGTGCACGCCCCCGCTGATCCAGTGCGAAAAACCAATTGCCAGCGGCATCACGGCCATGTTTTTTTAAAAAGTCAATGCCGTGCCGGGCGATATCCAACCATTGCTGGCGTTGCTCGAGGCGGTTGAACAGCATGGAAAAAGTCCACACCTGCCTCGCTTGCAGCCAGATAAATTTGTCCGTATCGTAAACCGTGCCGTCGCGGTCGAGGCAGGAGAAGTAACCGCCGTGGGTGCGATCGATTGAATATTTTTGCCAAAACGGTATCACCTCATCGAGCAATGCCCCATGATATTGTTTTTCATACTGCCGGTATTTGGCAAAGGTCACTTTTGGCCTCCTTTACTTCGACATGAAAATAGCCTTCGATCAACAACCGTTTTTTGAAAATGTCCGGCGCGATGTTGGTTAATGGTATTGTGTTCATCATATTTTCCTCGCCATCGCATGGCGCATATTGCGCCATGCCGTTTACAAAAAACCAGTTTTCTTTTTTTATTTCAACGCGATTGACCAATGCCTCTGCCATGCGGATGCCAAGCTCGCCGTTTAGTCTCTCTGCCAAAGTTAAGAAATTCGATTAATCAGCCAACACCTTCAACGCCTTCCCCTTCGCCATCCCGCAACGCGGGACTATGGACATCCAACTTTGCGTAGATGTTGTTGATGTGCCGCTTCACCGTGCTCGTCGCGAGATAGAGTTTTTTCGCAATCTCGTCATTGGACAAGCCCGCGGCAACGAGTTGCAGGACTTCCAACTCGCGCTCGCTGATCGGATCAACCAGATAAGAAGCGGGCAAGGAGGCCGAGGTGACATGAGTCTTAACCGCCGCCGGCACCAGCTCCCGGTTGGGCAAGCGCGAGCGCTGCACGAGATCGGTGCGCGCGGACGGGATGTAGAGCTTGGTGGTGAGCAGAGCCAAGCTGTTTTCGTGGTCTGCGTTCATATCGCCGTTATCTTACCAGCTGAGGCGGACTTATTAGCGTGATTTATCCAAAACTTTTTCCAGCGTCACTTTCGGATCATCAAACACAAAATACGTCGCTTTCGCCGAGCTGCCCAGCGCTTGAAAATAGCGAATCTCTATGGATGAATTGCCGATGCGCCAATCGACCCAGCCTTTTTGCACGCCGCTGCCGCCGTCGGCAGCTTCGGTCAGAAATTTTTGCCCGTTATTAAATTCCAGCACGACGAACACGCGCGGCGCCGGCGCTTTGGCGCTGTTTGCGGCGAAACGTTGCGTCAGTGTCGCGCGGCGTTTTTCATCGGGAACCGACATCGGGATGTCGAGCGGATTAACCGCCAATGTAAACCAGTCCATCGCCGGTTGGCCGGAAATGGTCAGGCCGTTGGGATGCTCGACTTCCGCGAGCGGGGTGAATAAATCTTTTTTCGCGAGATTGGCATTAATGAACTCTAGCGCCTCTTTGCTTTTGTAGGAAAAACCGGAACAGGCATAATTATTTTTCTGCGCCCGCTTGCCGGAAGCCCAGTTATTCTCGCGCAATTTGTCGAAGCGCACGAGAAACTTTTGCCCTTGATAATTGAGAATGCCGGTGCCGGAATTGAGCGCGCGGTCGAGAAAGTAGGTGTACTGAAAATCGAGCGGATCAATTTTCGCCGCGCGAACCCGATCGCGCAAACAAACGTCCAGCGAATCAAGCACGCAGCGCTCGCTTTTGGCGATGTAATAATACGTGACGCGGACTTTGGGTATTTCAAAGCTCGATTGCGCTTTGCTTTTCAAATAATCAACGGCGGAAATCAGATTCTCCGGCTCGCGAAAAACCGTTGGGGTTGCGGGATTTTCGGATTTTTTTTTGCGGCTGGACTTTTCGGGCGCTGGTGGCGCCGCGGCTTCGGATTCTGCTTCGGCCGCAGCCGCTTCCTCTGCGGTCGGCGGCGGGGGCGCTTTGCGGCGCGAGTCTTTGGGAATCGCGCCAATTCCGCCTAACAGCAGCCACGCGAGGATGGCAAGAATGACGACTTTCACAACATCCATTTTGTGCTCCGTGTTATAATGATCTTCCCTCCGGCCAACAGTTGTATTCTACGGAACACCGCCAACTTTGTCAAGCGAAAACTGCTTGATTTTCCCAAGATATTTTTGCAACATTAAGGTCGGAAGTCCGAGGTCGAACGGAGTGTCAAGCTTCAGCTTGACAATAAATGCGTAAAACGTAATCCGTTAGACTCATGTTTTAAGTTTTACGAATGACAAAGACATGGAAGGCGTTAACAAAAAATTGCGCGACGCCGCTGTCGCGATTTTCCACGCCGGTTTGCGCGCCGTTGAACCGGCAGCGGCAGTGCGACGGTACGTGCAACGCGACGGCAATTTTTTAACCGTTGCCGACCGCAAATACGATCTAGACAATTTCAAAAATATTTTTATCATCGGCGCGGGAAAAGCCGCGGGCCCAATGGCTGCGGTGCTCGAAGAAATTCTGGCGGAACGTTTGAACGGCGGATCCGTGAATGTGAAATACGGCCATCTGGCGCCGTTAAAAAAAATTCACATTCACGAAGCTGGCCATCCGATTCCCGACGAAGCCGGCAGGCGCGGAACAAAAAAAATTCTCGCTCTGCTGCAAGAGGCCGATAAGAATGATTTAGTTATTAGCGTAATGTCCGGCGGCGGCTCGGCGCTGTTGCCGATGCCGGCCGCGGGCATTAGTCTCGAAGATAAGCAGGCGACGACGAAACTGCTGCTGGCCTGTGGCGCGACCATCAACGAGCTGAATGCGGTGCGCAAACATATTTCGCAGGTGAAAGGAGGGCAACTGGCGCGTGCGGTTTATCCGGCGACGTTGATCACGTTGCTGCTTTCGGACGTCATTGGCGATCCGCTCGACGTAATCGCTTCGGGGCCGACCGTGCCGGATGTGAGCATGTTTAAAGAGGTGCAACGGATTTTTGAAAAATATGATATTCAAGCGCAATTACCCGCGTCGATCAAAGAACATATTGGAAAAGGTCTCGCCGGCGCGGTGCTGGAAACGCCGAAAGTAGGCGATCCGATTTTTAACAAAACACAAAATGTGATCGTGGCGAACAATCGCCAAGCGATGGCAGCGGCAACAGCGGAGGCGCAAAAGCGCGGTTATCAAACTTTAATTCTTTCGACGGTGATCGAAGGGGAAGCCCGTGAGATTGCGCGCATGCACGCGGCGATAGCCAAAGAAATTCATCTTTCCGGAAATCCGCTCGCCCCGCCGGCCTGTGTGATTTCCGGCGGCGAAACCACGGTGACGTTGCGCGGCAATGGTCTTGGCGGTCGCAATCAGGAATTTGTTCTTGCCGCGGCACAGGAAATTTCAGGATGGCCCCAAACCGTGATTTTGAGCGCGGGAACGGATGGCTCGGATGGCCCGACTGATGCCGCGGGCGCCATCTGCGATCACGAAACGATTGAGCGCGCGCACGCGATTGGTCTAAACCCGCAAACCTATCTTTCTGAAAATGACTCGTATCATTTTTTTGAAAAACTTGGTGATTTGATGATCACCAACCCAACCAATACCAATGTCATGGATCTGCGAATTATGCTGGCAGAATCATTTTATTCAAAGTATCACATGCTCGGCAACAACTGTCATGCCGAAAAACTACAATGATCATAAATTTTTTTTATTACTTTTTTTTAACCTTTTCATAAAAAAAATTTGTATATTAAGAGATTACAATGACGCGAAAAAAGGCCTTGCTATTCTTGTATAGATTTTTATAAATTTAACAGATATAATCAAAAGTTGTGGATCACCCATAACAGAAAAAGGAGGCGTATGGAGATTCATCATCGGCATCATGGTAACCTCGCGTATAGCGAGGATGATGTTATCACCTTTCCGCTTGGTTTGCTAGGATTCCTAAAGTTTAAACGCTATTTGCTGCTGCAAAAGGAAACCGCCGCACCATTGGTGTGGATGGTGAGTGTGGATAATCCCGAGTTGTCTTTCCCTCTGCTTGATCCCAAACGTTTCTGCGCGGACTACAACCCCAACATCACGCGCCGCGATTTAAGCGAAATCTCAGCAGAAAATCCGCAAAGCTTGTTGATGTATTCTATAATAACTGTACAACAAGATGCACACTCAGCGACTGCAAATTTGAGTGGGCCGATTTTAATCAACCGAGAACAAAGAATCGGTAAACAATTGGTGCTCCTTGACGATCGCTACTCAACCAAGCACCGTATTCTCAATACCTAGACGTGCACTCATGAGGAAGGAGATCTTATGCTGGTCCTGACAAGGAGGTTAGGTGAAACGATTGTCATCGGAGACGACATCGTCATTAAGATTGTCGATATCCACGGCAAGCAAATTCGCGTTGGCATCGAAGCACCTACCGAAGTCAGCGTTTATCGCGGCGAGATTTACGACCGGATTATGTTGGAAAACAAAGCTGCAGCGCAGGCGAGCAACAATCACCAAGCCCTCACCGAGCTGAAGACTTTGCTTGTGAGCGAAGAGAAAGGAAATTCGCGCTAACCGTGAATGTTTATTCATGGGGTACGAATTAACTTTTTTACGGAACCCGCGTTGTTCGGCATTGAATCAACCGGATTCAATCGGCAACATGCGGAGGGAGAATTTGTAAAAAGTTTCGCAGTTCACCTTTGCAGCAACACGCGAAGATTTTACAACCGGGCCTGCGGTTGTGATTCAGAAATCTCTGAGCCACGATCGCAGGCCTGATTTTTTTAGCCCGCCGAATGGCTTGAAAAAACTTCTTTCCCGCTTCAAACCTTTCCTGATTTTATAATCCCGATAAAATAAAAAAGGCCCGAGTCTCTCGACCCGGACCTCTTGGCTGTGAGGGGGAGCCTCAATTTTTTCCGCTGGAGCGTTGGATTAATGGAGTTTGGGAGTATTGCAGTTTTGCAATTCCATCCATCCAATAATCCACCGATCCATCAATCCACTGAGTGAAACTTCGTCGCGGGAATCGAAGAGAGCGTTGCGCGCACCGCAGGCAACTGCAATCGGTGCGGGAGAATTCGCCCTGCCCAACCGTCCTAAGCCGGTGCAGTTCGATGAAGCTTCCGAAGCAGCGGGCCCGCTTTCCACCAGAAGGATTTTCACCTTGAGAAACCTTCACCTAATGACAGGTTCTCGTTGATCTCTCACACCGGCGAACAGTGTCCGTCGATATGAGAAACCTCAACAGTGCCGCAGTTATTCCAATCGATTCCCGGTCGACGAAGTATTTTTTAACGAACAGGTGGTTTCAACTAAAGAGAGAGCAGCCAAATTCCCTGGCGTGATTTTCGTGCCTGAATATAAGTTTGAGGCGCCGCATCAGAGGCGACTCAAACTGCGCAAACCGAATCCCGAGCCGTTTCCAAGTTGCCGTGCATGATGTGGAGCTCGAAATTGATGGTCGTCGGACGGAATTTCTCGACGGCTGTCCTGATTTGTAAGTACCGCTGCAATTCCGTTGTGACTTTGACCGGCGCCTGATGACAGCGCCCGCATCCTGATGCAAAGTCCTCTCCTCGTCCTAAGGAGTAAACTTGCGTTGCAAAAATTTTTGCGCTGGCGGCGCGCGCCAACGAACTTCCTGTTCGTGGCTGCAACCAACAGTTTCCAGCTCTCGTCGCTTCCTGCTGCGAGAGGTTCGGCCTTACGGGTATCGCCGAAATTTATCGCTTATCGAATATATCTATTTACAAAGCGTATGCCAGGAATGACTTGTTTTCAAATTCAAGCGCCGAATCGCGCGGGCCGGTGGTGATCGTATGAAGCGCGGCAATAACTTAAGGCCGATTAATTTTCGTTGTCGCAAAAAAACGACACGGCGTTTTATCAAATAAATTTTTGCGCTGGCAACGGCATTAGCTCATTTTGTAACGCGGTGTTTCGATTTCGAAATTCCCTGCTTGTTGGCTCGCCGCCGCCTTACAATTTCGAGGTTGCTTTTGCCGCTTGCTTTTTTTCAACGAGTTTATTATTTTGTAGCGAATAAAAAATTTATATTGGAAGCCATATTCTTGAAAAATGAATCGCATTGATCGACTTGTCGCCACGGTGTTGTTGCTGCAAAGCCGCCGGCTTATTCGCGCCCAGGATATTGCCGAGCATTTCAGCATTAGCGTGCGCACGGTGTATCGCGATTTGCTCGCGCTGCAGGAGGCGGGCGTGCCGCTCGCCGCAGAAACCGGCGAAGGGTATAGTTTGGTTGACGGCTATCATCTGCCGCCGGTGATGTTCACGCAGGAAGAAGCGAGCGCGCTGTTCGTCGGCGGCGAGTTCGTGCAGCGGCTCACCGACGCCTCGCTGAAGAAACATGCGGAATCGGCGCTGTTGAAAATTCGCGCGGTGTTGCCGGAGGAGCGGCAGGAATTTCTCGAACGCTTACAGCAAGCGACGGCCGTTTTCATGCCGCCGGCGCCGGTGCACAATGGGTTTCGTGACGACGTGCTGACGTTGATGCAGGAGGCCGTCGTGCATCGCCGCGTGCTGAAGATGGAATATTACGCCAACACCAAAGATGAAATCACCCGGCGCAGCGTCGAGCCGCTGGCGCTGCTGTATTACAACTACAATTGGCATCTCATTGCCTATTGCCGCCTCCGCCAGGATTATCGCGACTTTCGCACCGATCGCATCAAATCCATCCAGGCGGGCGACGATTTTTTTTCGCCGCATGAAAATTTTTCCATCAAGCAATATATTCACGACTCCAATAAAATTGCCAACCCGCAGGAAGTTCGTCTCAAATTCAAACCGGCGGCGGTCAATCGTGTCAAGAACAATTCTTTTTTCGGCGTTTCACAGGAGCCGACCGCCGATGGCGGCCTGCTCGTGACGCATCTCGTTCCCTCTTTGCATGTGCTGGTGGATTGGCTGCTAAAATTTGGCCCGGCCGTCGAGATTATTCATCCGCCGGAGTTGCGGCAAATGCTGCTGGCGCAGGCGCAGAAAATGGTGGCGCATTATAGTGGTGCTGGCGACCAGGCCGCATAAACCGCCAATGGAAAACTATTTTCGCCATTTCGATCAATTCGGAAGTGAGATACGGTTTTGGCGTGCGGCCAAACGTCACGATTTCGAGGCCGCACAGACGCAGCATCAGCGTGGCGAGCAGACCGATGGTGCTGTCGCCCATCACCGCGGCTTTGCGCGGACGCCACGCGCGTAAACGACGTGCCTGTTCGAGGCACTTTTCCACCACCGTCGTCGGCTCCAGAAGAACGCCAACTTCTTTCAAACCGCGCGGAAATTTCACAGTTTTAAAAAATAGTGAACTTCAAAAAAAAATCTAAATGTATCTTTTAGTTTGTTTCCGGTTTTTGGTGACGGTTGTTATTTAGTCGATTCAAGCTTGCTAACCTTACATTTTTGGAGTTATTTTTTAATAACGACTGTCCCGCGCGTTTGGTCTTAATTTACAAATTCTTCTTGCCTTTGGAATTGATTTTGCCATCTTTTACTCAAAGACTTTAAAAGTTCAAACCACTTGGAGAGTTTAATGCTGCGCCGTCAATTCGTCAATTATCTTACTCGCGGTTTGGCCGTGGCCGCGGGCGCGCCGTTGATCACGAGCAAACGCGTTCCAACGATTAGCTTGCAGGACGGCAACAAAAACGATGAACGTTTTTGGGCCTTCGGGCGCGAACAATTCCCGCTGACTCGCGAGCGCATTTATCTCAACACCGGCGGCCTCGGCGCCTCGCCGTATGCCGTTATTGACGCCGTGGTGGCGCGCATGAACGAGCTCGAAAAAATTTCCGAGACCGGACATAACGAGCAGATTTGGTTGAGCCTAAAACAGAAAGCCGCCACGTTGCTCGGCTGTGACGCCGAAGAGATCGCGTACACGCGAAATGCGACCGAAGGCATCAACATCGTTTGCAACGGTCTGCCGTTAAAGCGCGGCGATGAGGTGATTACGACGACGCACGAACACGTCGGCAACGCCGTGCCGTGGCTGGCGCGGCAAAAGCGCGACGGCATTGTGATCAAGCTCTTTGAACCTTCGACCCAATCGGCGCCGGAAAATCTCGAACGCCTCGAACGGCTGCTTTCCAAACGCACGCGCGTGATCAGCGTCCCTCACGCGACAACGACCACGGGACAAATTCTGCCCGTGAAAGAAATCGCGGCGCTGGCAAAAGCGAAAAATCTGTGGTTCTTTATCGACGGCGCGCAAACCGCCGGCATGCTGAATTTTAATTTGCACGACATCGGCTGCGATGCCTACGCCACCAGCGGCCATAAATGGATGCTCGGACCGAAAGGCACGGGCTTGCTTTATGTGCGCGAAGACATGCTGGATACGATTCAAGCGCTTGAGGTCGGCGCGTATTCGGATAAGAGCCATGATATGCAAACCGGCGAACTTACGCTGCACCCGACGGCGCAACGCTACGAATACGGCACGGTAAGCACGCCGATCTTTGTCGGCCTCGGCGCGGCGATTGATTTTTTGATGCAGATCGGAATGGAAAATGTGTGGGCGCGCGATGCTGCATTGTCGACGGCATTTTTAAACGGGCTGCAAGAAATCCCGAATGCGGAAATTCTCTCGCCGCTCAAGCAAGCCGAACGCAGCGCGATGATCGCGTTTAAAATGAAAAATATCGAATATCTGAAATTGCAAACTTTTCTCGCAGAGAAATACAAACTGCGCACGCGCGGCGTCGGCGAAGGCGGCGTCAACGCCTTGCGTGTTTCGTGGCATCTTTATAATTCGTTCGAGGAAGTGGATCGGGTTTTGGAGGGCGTGCAAGATGCGGCTAAGTTGTGAGATGTTGTGGTCGGCCATTCACCATGGCAAACTCTCAAGCTTCACTGTTCCTGCTGGCCACGTTTGGCTTCGGCACGGCAGCACCATGACCATGAGCGGTGAAAGAATTTTCTCTGAGGGTTGATCAATGAGTACAGGCTCCCGCACCTCCTGCCAGCCGAACCGCTGATAAAACGGAATCAATCGTGCGAGGCAGAAGAGCATGCCAAACTCAACCAGCAATTCCTCGCATAAGAACTTCGTAGCCTGTTGCAACGCCGTGCTTGCATACCCTCGGCCTTGCGCTGCGGGCACGGTGACCACGCCACCAATACCGCCGACCGTGACTTGCTGTTCGCCAACAGTCACGATATGTTTCACGATACCGACGTGACTGAGTAACTGGTCATTCGCATACACAAGGAAATGCCAATCTTTAGGTCGCCACTGCAAATTCAAAGCTTCAGCGCCAAAAACATCGGATCCCCATTCAAAAAGCTGCCGTTTTTCCGTCTCGGATAGATTGGTGACAAGTCGAACTTCCATGGTTACCTCGCATTAATCACTTTGTCAATCCAAGCTGCTTTTCTGCTTCTTCACCCGCCTCTTCCACGCTGACATGCTTGCGTTCGAGGCGGCCATACATCGGCGTCGGCACGGTTCCCACCGGATTGTGACGATATTCATCCACGCCGCGACACAAATATGTTTTAAAATGCGGATTGACCGACAAATCGCATTTCACTTTCGTGCGCGAATAGCGCGCCGTCAATCCGGCGCGGCGGCGGTTGGAATGATTCGCCGGCGAGCCGTGGACGACGTTGTCATGATGAATCGAAATCTGCCCGGCTTTCAAATTGAGCGAAACCGCGCTATCTTCGCGGAACTGGCCTTTTTCACATTCGAGCGTGAGCACCGAGTCGGTTGCCTGCGAGCGCCCATGTTTCAAGAGCCCGACTTTGTGCGACCCGGGAATGATCTGCATCGCCGCATTCTCCGCATCCGTGTCATCAAAGGCCATCCACACGGTCGACGACTCATGCGGCTCCAACGGCCAGTAATAAGCATCTTGATGCCAGCCCACCGTGGATTTGCTATGCGGCTCTTTAATAAAAAAATTCGACGCCCACAGATAAAACGGCCCAAGCAAATCCTCCACATAATCCAAAATCGTTTCATTCATACAAAGATCGTAGAGAAACCGGCTGCTCTCATGCCACTCGCGAATCTCCTTCGCATCTTCGCCGGGACGCAGAAGCTTCAGCAACTCCTGCAATCCGTCGTTCATTTCGCGAAGCTGGCTGGAATTAAAAACCGGCGGCAGGCCCATCAAATAGCCGTTGGTTTCGAAGAACGCTTTTTGCGCCTCGGGTAAACGATGGTTGGACATTTTGTTTGGCTTGTGTTAAAATACTTTTTTTACCAACTCGACAAAAGTGGGATTGGCAAACGTCAGGGCAATCAACGCGATGGCCAAAAACAAGTTCAATTTAAAATTGATGCTCTTGAATTTCTCGTCGACAACTTTGAACTTCTCGTCGAGGCCTTTGAATTTCTCGTCGACGACATTGAATCTCTCCCTCATTTCGTTTCGCAAGTTTTTAAGGGCCTCGTCAAATATCTCTCTGGTTACCAACTCTTTTCTGAGTTCATCGCGAACTTCGATTTTTAGCATTTCCTTTTTTTCAACAATTCCTGCAGTGGTTTTATTGTCGATGGCAACGAGAAAGGATTCCATCGATTTGGCAAAGCCCTCCGCTTGTTGTTGCCCGCCCAGCGCGTTGACCAGTAAATTAAAAGTCTCGCGCGGCAAAGTGTAGGTTTGGATATTAGTTTCCATAATAATCAGCTCATTTTCTTTTAATACGTTTATAAAAAGCTACATAACTTTTTCGGAAAAGTCAAGCGCGGTTTGTTGCGGTTTCACGCGCTCGACGGCTTTTGTTTGACCTTTGCCAAAACCTCCGCTTCCGGTCTCTCCGTATAATATTCATCCAACGGATAACATCCCGAAATCAACCCGTTGTGCGGTGCGGTGGTGCAATCGCTGAACGTGCGGCAAAAATGTTTGCGTTGCAAAGGCTTGCCCGCCAGAACATCCGCGGCGAAATCCGGATAACTCAACACCAAACGCCCGTAGCCGGCGAAATCAACCTGTTGCGTGCGAACGAAATATTGCGCCACCTGCGGCAGCCATTCCTGCAAATACGTGTAGCCGGTGCCGACAAAAGCAAGCTCAGGGCGATATTGTTTGAGCTTGGCCGTCGCGTTAATTTGCCGGGCCACGCCAACCAACGGATCTTCCGGCGGTTGATAACCGTCCGACGGCGGGAAGAGCGCCGGCCGTTGAATGTGCGGCGTGTAATACGGGCTGCCCGCGGTGATGCACACGAGTTGGATTTGCAACGCCGCGAGCAAATCGAGAAATTGATACGGCTCGCTCAAATCAATGCCGACGCCGGTGCCGTCGCCGCCAAAAGCGTAGCGATATTTTTCCTCGCCGCGTTCCGCTTCGCCAATATGATCGGCGCCCGGATGAAATGGAATGAAATCAAAAGCGCTAAACCGCACGCCGAGATCAAGCCCCGGCACGTTGGCGCGAATGCCCGCAGTAATTTCACGCAGGAAGCGCGTGCGATTTTCGAAACTGCCGCCGTAACGCCCGGCGCGATCGACCGCGCTGAGAAATTCATGGCCCAAGTAACCGTGGCAATGTTTGATATCGACAAACGCAAACCCCGCACGCTGCGCCAACGCCGCAGCGTTAATAAAATCTTCAATCAGCCGCAAGATTTCATCGTCCGTCATCACCGGCGTCTCGCTCGTTTTGAACTTGCGATCGAGAATCGGATGATGATAAAGAATTTTCGGCTCGAGGGCTTTCGAGTTTGGACGCGCGAAGCGGCCGGAGTGCGTGAGTTGCAAGCCGATCAGTAAATCGTCGCTGCGGCCATAAAGCGCTTCGTGAACTTTCACCAGCGTCTCGCGCAACGCCGCGAGATCGCCGAGATTTTTTTCATTAATTAAAAGCTGATTCGGATTCGCGCGGCCATCTTCGCGCACGGCAACGGCCTCACCGCCCCAGATCAGTTTCGCGCCGCTCATGCCGAAACGCTGCCAACGCCGAATCGTCGGCTCCGTCGGTTTTCCGGCCGCCGTGCCATCCCAGCCTTCCATTGGCAGAATGGAAAAGCGATTGCCGATTGTGAAGCCGTTGGCCAAACGATATGGCTGCGCAAGCGGCGCCTCGGGGCCGGTTTGAACGTGCTCATCAAACGGCAATTCGACATTTAACTGCGAAAGATAATTGCGAAAATCCCCGGCAGTTTTGAGCGAAGCGATACGCCGACAATTCATTTTTTCTTTTTCTGAATACTGATCACTGAACACTGATTACTTTTTTCACCTGACCTCCACCGGCACCTTTTCCGGATGCACGCCCGGCACGACTTGCAGCGCATGTTTGTGCCAGTAATATTTGTGCGCATCGGACTTCCAATTGGAGTATATCGTTTCCCAACTGTGCAGTTGCATGTGCGGGCGAACGGTGTCCCACACGATCGGCTCGCTGGCGAGTTGATAGCGAAAATCGCAGGAGAGACGCAGCGTTTCCGGCGTCGTGTTGGGATAAGCTTTGTGCACCAACAGCGCATGAAAAATAACCACGTCACCGAGCTTGAAATCGCCGGCGTGCCATTCCAATTTGTTTTCATCGACGTCGGTGCAGAGGCCGCCGGTGCCCTCGGCTTTTTTAATCGGCAGCACGCCGAGGCGATGCGAACCCGCGGCGATGCCGAGTCCGCCGAGCGGGCGCGGGCAATCGCTCAACGGAAACCACACGGTGTAAACGCGGCGCGTGCCCTGAATGAAAACATAATCCTGATGCGGCGGGGTCGTCATCGTCAAACTGCCCGGCAGCGTGATGCGCGAGATGTTGCGCGGATGCGGAAAAATTTTCCCGCCCAAAACCGCCGCCAGCGTGTTGACGATTTTCGGGTGATGCGGCAGCGCGTGAAAATCTTCCAGCAATTGCATCTCGCGATAAACCGGCGTGAATTCAAAATAGCCTGAATACGCCTCGCGGCGGCCGCGGCCTTCCATGAGATTGCCGCCGTTGAGCAACCAGCCGTGTTTTTGACAAATCTCCAGAAATTGCCGGCGCACGTTCCAGAGCGTTTCCGGTTCCAACAAATTTCGCAAAAAGAGATAACCCTCGACTTCAAGACGCTGGCGCAGAATTTCGGGTTGATGGAGGAGGTTTTGTGATTCAATGAGAGGATGCTCAGCCATTAGATAGATTCCTTAAATGAGTAACAAAGTTGCTGGGTGCATCGAGAGCCAGAACGTGAATAAAAGTCATTTACCCTGAAACCACAAAAATGAAAAGTCGATTAACCCGCGGGAGTTAAACTTCGCGAACGATTCGCCATGCTGATTTTGTATTTTAAAGATAGGAATTGACAAAAGCCAAAGCAAGCGCTTTCTTAGCCGCCTTAACCCTCCGGACGGTTAACGCAACTTTTCGTTTGCATCGAATGCCGCCAGGGTATAAATTATACAATTCGAAGAAGCCGGACTTCATTCACGAAAGGAAAAGCATGGCGACGGAAAAGCTGATGAAAGCAAAAGGCGTTCGTTGGAATATTTCCGATCTTTTTACGGGCCACGACGACGCGCGCGTCGAGGCCGATCTCAAAGAGGCAGTGGCGCGGGCAGGAAAATTCGCTAAGAGCTATCGCGGCAAAATCGCGCACGAGGATTTGCGCGCGGAAACTTTAGCTGAAGCGATTGTTGAGCTTGAGGTGATTTATACGACCATTTACAAACCGGAGATTTATGCGTTTCTTGCGTTCACCGCAAACACGGCAGACGACGCGATCAAAGCGTTGTACGCCCGCTGTCAAGATTTAATGGCGCAGGTGCAGAATCGCGTGCTCTTTTTTGAATTGGAAGTGCAAAAAATCTCGCCGGTAAAATTTGAGCAGTTGCTGACCACCGGCCGGCTCGAGACGTATCGCCACTATCTCGAAGGCGTGCGTTTGTACACGCCTTACACGCTTTCCGAGAAAGAAGAGCAGGTGATTAACAAGAAAGATCTCGTGGGGAAAAATGCGTTCGTCAATTTATACACGGAATACACCGCGGCTTTCACGTGGCAGTTGGAAGTCGACGGCGAGACGCGTACATTGACGGGGGAGGAACTGCGCAATCTTTTGCGCCGTCCGGAGTCGGAGGTGCGCGTGCGGGCCAAGCGCGCCTATGACGGGCGCTACGGCGAGAACGCGATCATTTTCACCAACACGTTCAACGCCATGCTCAAAGATCACGCGCTGGAAATGGAAATGCGTGGCTACAAAAATCCGATCGCGCCGGCGCATTTGCGCAATCGCCTCGCGCCGGAGATTGTCGAAACAATGATGGAAGCGACGACGGCGCACAATCATCTTGCGCAGGAATATTATACGCTGAAAGCCAAGCTGCTGAATATGCCGAAAGTTCGCGGCTGCGATTTGATTGCGCCCGTTTCCGAGAAACGTGAAGTGGTTCCTGTCGATGAGGGAAAACGATTGATCTTGCAGGCGTTTGAAAATTTCTCGCCGGAGTTCAGCCGGTTGGCGCAACAGATGTTTGACAAAAAATGGATTGATGCGGAAGTGCGCCAAAACAAGCGCGGCGGCGCGTATTGTCACGGCACGATTCCGCAGCATCATCCGTATATTTTGATGAGCTACAACGACGACATCGATAATGTTTACACGCTCGCGCACGAGTTGGGTCACGCGCTGCATGACTTTTGCGCCGCGAAAAAGCAGACGCTGTTCAATTATCATCCGCCACTGGTTGCTGCTGAGACTGCGTCGGTGTTTGCGGAAATGTTGCTCACGCGCAAGCTGCTGCGCGAAGTGAAAGACCGTGAGAGGCGCATCGCAATTCTCACCGGCAAGCTCGAAGATTTTTTTGCGACGATTCACACGCAGAATTATTACACCCGCTTCGAGTTGGACGCGCATTTGCAGGGCGCGCAAGCGCGGCTCTCGGCCACACAGCTTTGCGAGATGTGGACGTTGCGCCGCAATGAGATGTACGGCGCTGCCGTGGATTTTCTGCCGGAGCAGCAATGGTATTGGGCCGCAATTCCACATTTCATGCACACGCGTTTTTACTGCTACGCGTACACCTTCGGCGCGCTGCTGGTGCTGGCGTTATTCAACCGTTATGAAGACGAAGGCAGGAATTTCATTCCGCGCTATATCGAGCTGCTGGAAACCGGCGGCGCGGACTCGCCGGAAAACTTGACGAAGAAAATGGGCTTCGACATTCGCCGCGCTGAATTTTGGGAAAGCGGGTTTCAGGTGATCCAGTCGTTTTTGGAGGATTTGAAGGCATTAGTGAAGTAGTTAGTGGGATGGGAGGGGATTTTAAAATTTGCAACTTTCGTCACCAACGGATGGAAAGCTGCCAACGGATTTTGAATTTCCCATACGCCAACACAGTTGTTTGACAAGGAAATTTTAGCAAAATAATTGTGGCAGGATCATTTACCAAAACTTCATGAATCCGGCAGGCGCAGCCAATAATTTTTCCATTAATTGCTTTTATCCGTTGGCCGTTTTTTCATCCGTTGGGGCAATTGTTTTTAAACCTGTTCGACTCGGGTTGTGTTAATCATTCCAAAGACAATGTATGAACCTCTACGCCGCGATTATTTTAACCACGCTGCTTGCCAACTATTTGCTGAACCTGCTCGCCGATTACCTGAATCTCAAAGCGTTGCGCGAGCAACTGCCCGAAGAATTTCGCGAAGTTTACGACGCGGAGAAATACCGCCAATCCCAGTTCTACACCCGCACGAAGACGAAATTTAGCTTCATCGTGTCGACGATTGATTTGATTCTATTGCTGGCTTTCTGGTTCATCGGCGGCTTCAACCAACTCGATCTCGGACTTCGGACCTTAGACTTCGGACCCATCACAACCGGCGTGCTTTACATCGGAATCCTGTTTTTGCTCGAAGGCATTCTCTCTTTGCCGTTTAGCATTTACTCGACGTTTGTGATTGAAGCACGCTTCGGTTTCAACAAAACAACGCCGGCGACGTTTGTGGTGGATTTGTTGAAAGGCCTGTTGCTCGCGGTGGTATTGGGCGGGCCATTGCTGGCAGGGTTGCTCTTTTTGCTGGAGAAAACCGGAGCTCAAGCTTGGTTATATTGCTGGCTCGCGACGACGCTTTTCATGTTGGGCGTGCAGTTCATCACGCCGACGTGGATTATGCCGCTGTTCAACAAATTCACGCCGCTGGCCGATGGCGAGTTGAAAGAGGCGATTCTCTCCTACGCGCAACGCGTGAAATTTTCATTGGCGAATGTGTTTGTGATGGACGGCTCGAAGCGCTCGACCAAAGCCAATGCGTATTTTACCGGCTTCGGCAGAAACAAACGGATTGCGTTGTTCGACACGTTGATTGCGAAACACAGCGCGCCGGAGTTGGTGGCGGTGCTCGCGCATGAGATCGGCCATTATAAAAAGAAGCACATAATAAAAGGGATGGTGATCAGCGTGCTGCATTCGGGCGTAATGTTTTATCTGCTGGCGCAATTCATCCAAAGTCCGCAGTTGGCCGCAGCGTTTTACATGGAACAGCCGTCGATTTATGCGGGGCTCATTTTCTTTGCGCTGCTGTACACGCCGATCGAGCTCGTGCTGGCAATGGCGATGCACGTATTCTCCAGACGGCATGAATATGAGGCCGACCGTTTTGCCGCCGAAACCACGGGCCTGCCGGAGAACATGATCACCGCGCTGAAAAAACTCTCGGTGGATACGCTCTCGAATTTGACCCCGCATCCGCTGCTGGTGTTTTTGCACTACTCGCACCCGCCGGTGCTGCAGCGCATTGCGGCGCTGCGGGCAACGGAAAATGTGTGAGTTTATTAAAATTTTAATTTTGCAACGAAATGGGAACCGCAACGAAACGCTATCGTAACCAGAAAAACTGCAATTCTCCGACCTTTTCGACGGCATCAAACTCATGGTGATCAGTGCTCACAACTTTGGCATTGATTTCTTTGGCGAGCGCGAGAGCAAATGAATCTGCGACCGACATTTTGTATGTGGTTTTGAAATATCCTGCACGACGAATAATTGCACGGTCAATCAATTCAACGACGGTAAGCGGCAAATCATAAATAATTTTTAACAACTCTTCCGCTTTTTCTTGTGGCCCGTTTCGAAGCGTGTCATAGTAGACTTCATAAACATTAACTGAAGTTGCAAACAATTGCACCTCTCCGATTCGCGCTCGTTCGATGAGGTGTTCGGCTTTATCGGCGCCGGTCTCGTTGCTGAAGTATGCAACGAACGCACACGCATCGAAAACGAAGCATTCCGGTACGGTTGGAGAAGGCGATACCGTTGCGGGCTGTGATTGCTGAACCATTACAACTCCAGTGCTTTTTCCGCCTGTTTATTTCGGCTCAACTCCTCCGTCGTGCTCAAATAACCGCGAAATTTGCCGCGAAAACTTTGCGGCGCCTGCTCTTTCTTTCCGACTTCCGCCACATCCACCACGGTGACGAAATAAACCAATCCCTCACGCACTTCGAGAGGCAGCAATGGCCGCAGATACCCGTGTTCATAAACGGCCTCAACCGTTCGAATTGCTGTAGACATAATTTTTCTCCGTATTTTCAAATTTGGGGCATGGCTTTAT
>Ga0247727_10003432_pt1 | contig 35029 bp, 29 predicted proteins | sample WisWelCaveWW1625_FD_202498 | JGI IMG/M metagenome (GOLD analysis project Ga0247727, IMG submission 202498) | Biofilm microbial communities from Wishing Well Cave, Virginia, United States - WW16-25 | ecosystem: Environmental > Aquatic > Deep subsurface > Groundwater > Cave microbial mat | place...
CGAACTCGGTTGCCGTCTTTGGAAAATCACGCCACAGATCGTCCGGTATCGCTTGCGTCATGGCCCAACTCCTTGTTGGTGCTCATGTAACCCACGATTGCGCCTGAACTAAGGGGAGAGGCATGTTCTTGGTGTACATAAACTTTTTACCAGGCACAAGAGTGAAGTATTTGTTGGTGATTTGAGGAATAAAATTGCCGGGGTTGAAGGGAGGATTATAGTCGATGGCGGCTCCGACTGCCGGATTCTGTGTAAACCAATAGAGGGACCCGCCAAGGATCACAACCAACAGTGCGCCGATCGCAAAGCGAATAGGTCGGTTGCCAATCATGACGTCCCCCGTCAGATTTGGGCGGCAGCGGCGTGTGGGCCAAAAGCAGTTGGCTGAGGGTTGGAGCCATAGCGCAAGTAGAGGGCCGGCATGACGAACAGCGTGAGCAGTGTGGACGTGATGAGGCCACCCAGAATGACCACGGCCATCGGATGCTCGATCTCGTGACCGGGAATGTCGCCGGTAACGACCAATGGCAGGAGCGCCAGGCCTGTGCATGCCGAGGTCATCAAAATCGGCGAGAGCCGTTCGCGTGCCCCGCGCAGGATGAGATTTGGACCGAAAGCTTCGCCTTCGTGCCGCTCCAGATGTTGGTAGTGGTTGATGAGCAGCACGCCGTTGCGCGCCGCGATCCCCAAGACCGTGAGGAAGCCCACGAGCGAGCCCAGCGAGAGAACGCCGTCGCCCGCAAACGCCGCAAGTATTCCGCCGGCCAGGGCCGCCGGCAAGGCTAAGAATGCAAGAGCCGCCAAGGTCCAGTTCTTGAATGACGCCTGCAGGAGGAGGAGTATCCCGATCGCAACGACAATGGTAATGCCCAGCATGTTCTGCTGGGCAGCCTGGCGCTCCTTGTACTCGCCCATCATCTCCGCACGGTACTCGAGCGGGAACTTGACGTGGTGGAGCCGTTGTTCCACCTCGCGTGCGACGGAGCCCAGATCGCGTCCACGTACGTTGGCGTGGACGTCGATACGCCGCGAGACGTTTTCGCGCTTGATGATGTTCGGTGTGGGCTCGATGCTCACCTTGGCCACGTCCGCCAAGCGCACGTGGCCGCCGCTCGGTGTGTCGATCAGAAGCTCCTGAATGCTCGTCAGACTGCGGCGCTTTTCGGGCAGGGACCACACGAACACATCGTGCACCCTGCCGTCCTTGTGAATGTCGGTGACCTCGATGCCCGACATGATCGCCGCCGCCGCCCGCCGGATATCGCCAGGCTTCAACCCAACACGCCCGGCCGCGGCAAGGTCCACCTTGACCTGCACCTGCGGAACGTCCCTTTGGTATTCCACGTGCAGCTCTACAAGCCCATCGATGCCTGCAATCGTCTGCTTCACCTCATCTGCGATACGACGAAGAACGGGAAGCTCGGGGCCAAAGATGCGCACGACGATGGAGTCGCCGGCTCCCGTCAGGACTTCCTTGATTCTTTCCTTCAGATAGGTCTGCACGTCGCGATACATCCCGGGATAGCCGTCAACCGCCTCCTGAATGGCGTCGAGCGTCTTCTTATAGTCAGCGTTCGGATCGACACTGACCCAGTTCTCGGTGAAATTTACACCGTAGGGCTCGTCGCCACCGATGGCGCGTCCGACGTGGGCTCCGAAGTTGCGAACACCGGGGATCGCTCGCAGCTCACGACTGGCCTGAGTTGTGATGCGGACCGATTCTGGATGCGACGTACCGGGCGGGGTCACCCAGTGCATCAAGAAGTCTCTCTCCTTGAACGAAGGAAGGAGGGACTGCCCGAGCAACGGCCACACGGCCAGCCCAATCAACGCAACGGCACCAGTGGCGGCAAACGTGACGCGCGGTGCGCGCATCGTCCGCGTAAGAAGCGCCTGGTAGCCGCGTTTGAGCCACGGCACCAGTGGCGACTCGCGGTGCTCGATCGCCGCCTTGTCGAGGAGAATAAGACACATCGCCGGCGTGACGGTCAATGCGACCACCATCGACGCGAGCATTGCTAGGATGTAGGAGGTGGCCATTGGCTCGAAGAATGCGCCCGATAGCCCGCCCATGAAAAACACCGGCGTCACGGCCAGCACAATGATCAGCGTCGCGAAGACGATGGGACTGCGTATCTCGAGCGAAGCCTCGAAAACGACGGCTGCCGTCGACTTACTGGTCTGCCCCTTGCGGTTCTCACGCAGACGCCGCACGATGTTTTCGACGTCGATGATCGCGTCGTCGACGATCGAGCCGAGGGCTATCACGAACCCTGCCAGAACCATCGTGTTGAGCGTAACTCCTTGCAGATAGAGCACGAGCCCCGCCGCCACCAGCGAAAGCGGGATCGCCACTAGGCTGATCAGCGCGACCCGCCACTCATATAGAAAGGCTGCGAGAACCAGGACCACGAATACGGCACCGATCAGCAGCGCCTTGGTGAGATTGCTGATCGACAACTCGATGAATGTTGCCGGCCGGAAAATTTGCGAATCGATCTCGATGCCGGGAAGACCGAGCTTCAACGCCTCGAGCGTTTTCTCCACCCCTCTGGTCACGTCCAGCGCGTTGGCCCACGGCAGTTTCTCGACGATCATCATGAGGCCGGGACCGTCGTTGATGACCGCGTCGCCAACCATCGGCCAGGTATCCCACACCACCTTGCCGATATCGCCCATGAGCAGTATTGAGCCGTCCCTGCGCACATGGATGGGCACTTTGGCGAGATCCTCCGGCGTGACGCCGGGCAGGTCGTAGTGGATGGCAAATCGTTGATTGGGGGTATCGAACATCCCGTCAATACGGGTCTTGCCGGAGCTCTTGTATTTCACGAGCCCCATCTCCAGGGCGTCCGAGGTTGCCTCCAAGACCTTGTCCAGGGATATGTTGTGAAACCGCAATAGATCGGGATCGACCTGCACTTGCAGGGATTTGATGCGGTCACCCCAAATGGGGATATTTGCCACGCCGGGCACGCTCAGCAAGCGGAACCTGACTTTCCAGTAGGCGGTCATCGACAAGTCCATCAGGGACATGTCTTTCGAGGTGATCCCGATCTTCATGACCCGGCTGGTTGCCGACAGGGGCTGCAGCATGACCGGCATGCCCGCCGACAGCGGCAGATTGGGTATCGCCAGCTTGAGACGCTCTTGCACCAGCTGCCGTGCATTCAGAACGTCCGTACCCAACTTGAAAACGAGGCGGATCGAGGACAGCGCGTTGACCGAGGAGGAGCGCAGCGCGTCGAGCCCGGGCGTGCCTCTAAGCGTCTCCTCCATGGGGATGGTGATCAATTCCTCCACTTCGGCGGAGGACATGCCCGGGCCTTCGGTCTGGATCTCCACCAGCGGCGGCGCGAACTCGGGGAAGACGTCGACAGGTGTGTTGCGAAGCTGATCCATTCCGTAGGCGATCATCGCTGCGGCGACCGCAACCACGAGGAAGCGGAACTTCAGGCTCGACCCGATAATCCAAGCAAACATGATTCAAGCCGCCTTTGCCGATCAATGTCCGACGAAGAACTCGCTACCCCACAGCTCGATCGCCCCGACGGTCACGACCGAGGCTCCATTGGGAGGACCGTCGAGCAGTACCACCTGGTCAGCCTCCACGAAGTCGACGCTGATGCGATGTCGGACGAAGACGAGTGGCTCAGGATTCGTGTACACCCATGCGACGCCCGTCGCATCGTAGAGCACCGCGGCATAGGGGATGACCTTTCTCGGGGTCTCACTGCCGGCTAGCGCAAATGCGACGCGTACGCGCTGGCCCGCAACCAGGGTCTGCCCTGATCCGTCCACCGCGTAGTACAGCGACTTGGTCGCCTCGTCGGAGCGAACGCCGATCGGCAACGCGATCGCTTTGGCCTGCAAGCCCGCCATTCCGGCGTTATGGCTAGTGGTCAGGACCATTACGGGTTGGTCGCGGGCCACCGTGCTCATGTCGCTGGTGATGGGTACCCTCACCAGGGTCCCGCTGGGTACAGCGGCACCGGTGCTGGCCACGCCCACCGTAACCACAGGCGCTACCGGCAAGGCCGAGACCTCGCCCGGTACAATCCGCTTTCGCACGATCAGCTGGTCGCTAACCTTCGCCGTCTGGATGTCGAGTCGCTCCGCCGCTTTCGCGGTCAAGGTCAAGCGCTTGAGATCCGATCCCTGAACGCGCTCGATCATCACGGCCTTGACGGCGCTGCTCTTGGTGGGCGCTGCCTGCTGCTGCCAGGGACGCCAATGCTGGCCGCCCAAGATGAGTGCCTGCACACCGACGACGATGAGAAGCAAAACCACCAAAGGACCGCTTTTCATTGGGCTACTCCCAGATTCACGTCCGGATCGGGACTGGATCCAAATTGCAGGTACAGCGCGGGGACGACGAGCAGCACAAGCAACGTTGAAGTGACGAGGCCGCCGATTGTGACCAACGCCATTGGCCGCAAAATCTCCAGACCCGCGATGTCGCCGAGAAGCATGATGGGCAGAAGTGCCAGTGCCGTCGCTATTGCCGATGCCAAGATCGGCACAAGCCGTTCCTTCGTCCCGCGCCGCACAAGTCCGGGACCGAAGGTCTCGCCTTCATGCATCTCGAGGTGCCGATAATGATGGATCAAGAGTATGCCTTGGCGGGCCGCCATCCCCAGCACCGCGAGAAGGCCAGCGAGCGAACCGATCGAGACGATGCCGCCACCTGCAGACGCCGCCAGCACTCCACCCACAAGGGCTACCGGCAAGGCCAGGAACATCGCGGAGGCCAGGCGCCAGCTGCGGAACGATGCCTGCAGGAGAAGGAAAATCCCAATCAAGGCAACGATCGCAGTGACTAGAATGCGGGTCTGGGCAGCCTGCCGCTCCGCGTATTCTCCGAGCACCTCGGCATGGAATCCGAGCGGAAACTTCACGTCCTGGAGGCGACGTTCCACCTCGCGCATCGTGGAGCCGAGATCGCGCCCATGCACGTCAGCGACAACCTCCACGTAATTCGAGATGGCTTCACGCTTTATGACGACGCGCGTCGGCTTGATGCTCACCTCTGCCACGTCTCCCAGGCGCACGTGGTCACCGCTGGGCGTTTCGAGCAAGAGCTCTCGAACGCTGGTCAGGTTCTGGCGTGCTTCTGGCGTGGACCATACGACCACTTCGAAAATCTTCTGTTGCTCAAAGATCCTGCCGGCTTCAATGCCCGCAAATATTGTGGATGCCGCCCGCCGGATATCGCCAGGCTTCAGGCCAACGCGCCCGGCCGCAGCGAGGTCCACCTTGACGTCGACTTGTGGCTCCTCGGCCTGATGCAGCACCTGCAGTTCGACGAGGCCGTAGATATTCGCCAGCGAACGGCGCACCTCTTCCGCCTTTGCGCGCAGGACCGTCGGGTCGGGGCCGAAGACGCGCACGACGATGGGTTTGCTGGCCCCCCCCGTCAGCACCTCGTCGATGGTATTCTCTAGATACGTTTCCACCTGGCTGTGGATGCCGGGATAGCCGTCAACCGTCTCCTGGATGTCAGCCAGCGTCTTGGCGTAGTCGGCTTTGGGGTCGACATTGACCCAGGTTTGGCCAGAATTGATGCCGACCACCTGATCGCCGGTCACCGCGCGTCCCATGTGGGAACTGACGTTGCGGACCCCTGGAATGGCGCGCAGCTCACGATTGATCCGGACCGCGATCCGAAACGTCTCAGGATGGGACGTGCCGGGGGCAGTCGCCCAGCGCAGCAAGATGTCCCGCTCCTTGAACTCGGGAACCAGGGACGCTTGGAGCGATGGCCACACCGCGAGACCTACCAATGCGACGGCGATGGTTGCCAGGATCGTCGAGCGCGGTGCACTCATAGTTTGCGCAAAAACCGCGTCGTAGCGGCGTTGGAGCCACCCTGCGAGGGGGGACTGGCGACGGTCGATTGCCGTCTTGTTGAGGAGCATCAGCGCGAGCACGGGCGCGACGGTCAGCGCCACTACCATGGAGGCCAGCAAAGCCAGCACATAGGAGAGAGCAAGTGGCTTCAGAAACGCGCCGTAAAGCCCACCCAGGAAGATGACCGGCGTCACTGCCAGCAACATGATCAGCGTGGCGTATAGAATTGGTCTGCGAATCTCGAACGAGGCCTCCAGAATGATGGCCGCGCTCGACATGTCGCTACCTTCCCTGCGGCGCTGCCGCAGGCGCCGCATGATGTTTTCCAACTCGATGATGGCGTCGTCGATGATGGCCACGAGCGCGACCGCCAGCCCCGCCAGCACCATTGCATTGATGGTCGTCCCACGCAGGTAGAGCACAAGCACTGCCGCCATCAGCGACAGCGGGATCGCCACCAGGCTGATCAGTGCGACCCGCCACTCGAACAGGAAGGCGCCGACAACGAGAACCACGAGAACCGAGCCGATCAGCAGTGCCGTCGTGAGATTGTCCATCGTCAATTCGATGAACGTTGCTGGTCGGAAGAGTTGGGCGTCAATCTCCACGCCAGGAAGACCGGGCTTCAGTGCCGCGAGCGCCGCTTCCACGCCTCGAGTCACTTGCAGTGCGTTGGCCCATGGAAACTTCTCGACCACGAGCAGGAGCCCTGGCCCGTCGTTGACGACCGCGTCGCCAATGAGCAGTGGATGGTGCTCCACGACCTTGGTTACATCACCTAGACGTAGCGCTGTGCCATCAACAGCAATCTTGGCAAGGTCGTCCGCCGACGACATGGGTAGGACGTGCCGGATCTCCAACCTTTGCTGGGGAGTCTCGAACCACCCCCCGGTGCCGGGGACCGATGATTTCAGGAAGCTGAGGAACGACACCCACAAGGAGTCGCCAGATGTAGAGATGATTTGCTCTTGCGTGACACGTTGGGTACGCAGCTGTTCCGGATCGATCTGCACCTGCAGCTGTCGCCTCCGCTCACCCCATATGGCGACGTTTGCCACGCCGGGGACGCCGAGCAGCTTCGGCTTGATGGTCCATTGCGAGACTACCGACATCTGGATCAAGGACACATCCTTGGAGGAAAGCCCGATCATCATGATCCGGCTTGTCGCCGACAACGGCTGCAGCATGACCGGCGGCTTCGACACGTTCGGCAGCGTGTAAGCCAAGGTCAGACGCTCCTGGACCATCTGCCGCACACGCATGACGTCGGCGCCTGGTTCCAGCATCAGGCGAATCGACGACAGCCCGCTCACCGACTGGGAGCTGACCTTTCGCAGCCACGGCACCCCACTCAGCAATTCCTCGAGGTTCACGGTAATGAGGCTTTCCACCTCTGAGGCGGGAAGACCAAGGGCTTCGGTCTGAACCTCTACGATTGGCGGCGCGAACTCGGGGAGGGCATCCATTGGCATGTCGCGGAGCTTGGTGGCCCCAAAGATCGCCAACACCGCGGCGACGGCGAGTACCAAAAATCGAGACTGCAAGCTGGAGCTAACGACCCGACGCAACATGGCTGGTCCCCCCGACCACACATCGAAATGGCGACGTCACCCTCCGAACACGTCGTCCTTCGGGTCTTGTTGATCCTATGGCCTTTGTTCTTTTTCACTAACTGTTCGTTCACCACATAGTTAGCGGCCGCGTGTACGAACGCCTGCCAAAGGTTGTGCCACCGAGCATGCTCCGCCGGACAACCTCGGCCGAGTTCGGCGGCGCCGCACTGGGGAAACGGTGGGATTTGAGGCCTCGACAGGCTGGTGCGACAACTATTGGGATGCTGGCCGCACGATCTTCGTGCGCGATTCTTCCAGCGTCAGGAACTTCATGCGACGTTCAATCTCAGGCACCTGCCCATCAGACAGCTGGACATTGGCGCTTTCGCTATGGCTCACGGCAAAATCCAGCAGCGCACTAACCAGTCACCAACTGACCCGCCCCGTCGAGGGCTGTTCAACGAAGAGGAAAGCGGAGTTTGGCCCTAACTCCGGGCTCGCCATCCTCGATCGACAAGCGGACTCCCCAGGCCTCCGCGATGTCGGAGACGATTGCAAGGCCAAGGCCGGTGCCGGAGCTGGAGGCGTCGAGGCGCCCGCCGCGACTGAGCGCTTCCCCCAGGCGTTCGGCGGGAATGCCGGGACCATCGTCGACGACATTTACGAAAACATGATCCTTCGCTGCGCCTCCCGAGACCTGCACACGCGATCTGGCGTGGCGGGCCGCGTTCTCAATCAGATTGCCGAGCAACTCCGCCAGATCATCCGCATCGATTCGAGCGCTCAAGTCGTCCGGAATATCGACACACCAAATCACGTTCTGCCCATCGGGTGTGCGCCGGACCACATTGATCACGCGCTCTGCGACCTGCCGCACATCGGCGCGCGTGTGGCCGGGTCCGGCGGCAATCCGAGCGCGGGTCAACTCTCGCTCGACATGGCGATGCATGACGGAGGTAAGGCTCGTTATCTCCGCGGCAATCTCCGTTTCACCCTTCGCCTGCAGACGCTCGGCGTCGCCGGCCAGCACCTGGAGAGGTGTCTTGAGGGCGTGGGCAAGATCGGCGGAGCGGGCTTTGGCCTTGCCAACTTGGTGGTCGCGAGCATCCAGCAACGCGTCAATCTCGACGGCGAGCGGCTGGACCTCGTCTGGGAGCCCTGAGCCGAGCCTCTGCCTGCGACCGGAACGAATGGAGGCTAGTCGCTCGCGCACGCTCGTCAGCGGGCGCAAGCCGACGATCACTTGGGCCCACCCGGCCGCCAGTAGCAAGCCGCCGATCACCAGCAAGAACGGAATGAGATCCTCGATGAAATCGCCGACGGATTCGCGGATTTCGGCGGTGTCCAGGCCTGCCACTGCACGAATTGAGGCGCCTTCAAAGCGCGCCGGTAGTTGATAGCGGCGCTCCACAAGGTATACGATCGCTCCACCGGGACCGGTAAGCTGATGCCGACGCATTTTGCGCTCGGATGGTGGCGGTAGGGCGAGTTCAGCGTCCCACAGCGAGCGCGATCTCAGCATTTTGCCACTGGGCTCGACATTGATCTGCCAGTACAGGCCGGACAATGGACGCTCGAAGCGCGGGTCTCCCGGCGGCGTGGCCACTACGATCTCGCCTGCGGCTGTGCGGTCGAGGCCCGCGACGAGCTGATTGAGATATACGTTGAGCTCGGTTTCGACCCGGCGCTCTACATGGCGCTTGAACAGAAACACCAGGCCGACGGCCGATGCCGCCAGCGCCAGAGTGACCGAGAGCACTCCGACAATTAGGAATCGAAGGCGCAAAGAGCCTGCGCTCATTGTGCGGTGTCCGGAATGCAATAGCCGAAGCCGCGCCGGGTCTCTATGGCTTCTGAGCCAAGCTTTCTCCGCAGTCGTGTAATCACGGCCTCGAGTGCATTGGCATCGCGAGCGTCGTCGTCGCCATAGAGGTGCTCCATCAGCTCGCTTGGAGAAACGACCCGCCCCTTGTGATGCAGTAGATAAGCGACGAGCCGATACTCGAGCGGCGAGAGGGCGACCGGGACGCCGTCGACGCTGACCCGCATTCGCTTGGTGTCCAAGGTGATAGGACCGGCTTCGATCTCCACGGTTCCATGCCCAGCAGTGCGCCGGATGAGAGCGCGCACGCGAGCGATCAGCTCCTCCATGCGAAACGGTTTGACAAGATAGTCATCGGCTCCGGAATCGATGCCTTCGACGCGTTCGGCCCAGAAGCCGCGCGCGGTCAGCACGAGCACCGGCATGCGCCGCCCGTTCGCCCGCCAGCGCTTCAGGATTGCCAAGCCGTCGAGGCGCGGCAGCCCCAGGTCGAGAACGATGAGGTCGTAGTCTTGGGTATCGCCTAGAAACCAGGCGTCCTGCCCATCAGCCGCAATTTCGGGCATGTAGCCGGCAGCAGCCAGAGCAGTCGAGACATTGGCCGCAATCCGCGGCTCGTCCTCGACTACGAGAACCCGCATAGACCCTACTCACTCTCGATCACCTTGCCGGTGGCGGCATCCACCTTGACTTCCTTGACCCGGCCGGTGGGTGTCAACACCTTAAACTCATAGACGTAAATCCTGCCGTTGGACTCCAACTCGACCTCAATGACTTCCCCGCCGAGTTGCGATCGAAGCTCCGCCAGGATATCGCTCAGCGACCGTATTTTACCTTCCTGGAATGCACGCCGCGCACCTTCGTGATCGCGGTTTCCACCGGCAATAGCGCCAAGGCTGACCGCAAAGTAGAGCCCTACGGCCGGCAGGAAACCACGACGATCCAGCATCGGCATCTCCATAGGGCGAGCGTCCCCTAAGGGCGCGCGATCCTCAACCGACATCCTACGCGGCTCCCCCTGACAAATAGCTGACAAGGGGCATCAGATCGCTGTCAGTGGTCAGGCGCAATAATGTCGCATGGACCGGCGAAAGACGCCAGAAACAGTTGCGCCAATGGAGACAGACCATGCCCAAGATGATCACTCTCTCAGCCTTCGCCCTCACCCTCACTCTTGGCAGTGCTGCCCTCGCCGGCCCTGACAACCGCGAACGTCGAGGCGGGGCTGAGATGCTCAACAAGGATCACTATGCGCACAACAGATACTACCGGCGCGCAAACCGGGATCGTGACGAATCCAGCGCCAGCCCAAGCGACGTGCGTCGGCCAAGCCACCAAGATGGGGGCGCGATCAATGCCACAAGGCACCCAAGCATGATCGTAGCGTCGGGCCCGTCACGAAGCATTCGCCGATGAGCGCTTCGCAGAGAACGGAGCCCAGTCGCCAACGGGTTTCTTGTCATCGCACGCGTTGAGCTTTAACCATCGCGCCCAAAATCGAGGGCTTCACACCAACAGATATTGTGCCTTTGATGAAAGGCAGCGAAAGTCCTCGCCGGATTGGCGCAGAGTGGGAGAAGCCGTTGCTCACCTCGGCCGCGAATCCGGTGCGCCGAGGTGTCGACTGAGCGGAATGTAGATTCACTATTGGGAAGGATGCCGTCATGAAGCTAACGATCTGTGCCGTCCTGCTAGCCCTCCTCCTCACGCCAACCATGGCCGCCGGCCAGGCGCAGCCGCAGCCCGTGGCGAAGATCACGGCAGAGCAGGCGACGAAGATCGCGCTGGAGCGTATCCCCGGCAAGGTCACGTCCGTGGTGATTGAGCGAAAGCTAGGGAAGAACGTCTACACGGTCGAGATCCAAACGGCGAACGGCGAGAAGGATGTCTTTGTGGACATCGAGAGTGGACGGATCGTTGGCACTGACTGACATGCATTCGTGAATTGTTCTCGGATGAGTTGGTGCCGGCAAACGCCTTGGCCCACTTTTTTTCGCTCACGGGTGGCGAAACTTGTGAAGTTCACTATTGGAAAGTATGCCGACATGAAGCTGACGATCTGCGTGGGCCTGCTCGTCGTCCTCCTCGCGCCAACCATAGCCGGCGCCCAGAGCCCGCCGCAGCCAGGCCTTGGCACCGAGGAGTTCGGCCTGTCGCCACGCGAGCTGGTTCGGGCGATCGAGAAGACTGAGGAGCTGATCGCACGGTGTATGCGCGATCAAGGCTTTCAGTACGTCGCCGCTGACTACGACACGGTACGGGCGGGCATGTCAGCAGACAAACGCCTCCCAGGCCTCAGCGAGGAGGAATTTATCAATCGTTATGGTTTCGGCGTATCGACCCTCTACACCGGTCTGCCGCCCCAGTTATCCTCCGACTACAGCCCCGCCCGCGTCGGTCTCGGCGAGCGCAATATACAAATCTTCCGCGCCCTCTCCCCCGCCGATCAGGTCGCGTATAATCGCGCGTTGCTCGGTGAGGACACGACCGCCACCTTCGCCGTCGCATTGGAGATCGAAGATCTCTCGCGCACGGGTGGTTGCACGCGAACCGCCGTCGCGGAAGTGTTCAAGGCGGATCAGCTAAAGGCCACTCATTACAATCCCAAGGATGCGCTGATCAACAAGGACCCGCGCATGAAGGCTGCTCTCCGTAAGTGGGGGAGCGAGATGAGGAAGGCGGGTTTCGACTTGTATGCTCACCCCGACGAAATCGAGCGCGACCTGCGGAACCGCCTCAACGCACTGAACGAGGGCGGCAAGCTGGTGGTTGACAAGATGTCGCCGGACCAAAAAATCGCTTTACGGAAATTGCAAGATTTCGAGCGCGCGATCGCAGCCAAAAGCTTCAAACTGCAAGAGGAACTTCTGGCGCCGGTCGAGGAGCGCATCCAAAAGGAATTATTCTCCCGGAAGGTGCAATGACGGGTCGCGACGACCATGCGCTACTGTCCCGAAGCGCCGGCATGAGCAAACGCATCCCGCGCCGGTACATCGCAGGACGGAAGCGGATGGACCGCTTCTCGCGAATCAGTTGAAGTGATCAATGTCATGGTCACGAAGCGACTAAACATTCTCTGGACGGTCCTGGGCGTGGTTGGCGGCATGGCGCTTGGCGGCTGGTATGCGGGTTCCCGGATCCAGTCGCCGGCCGAGGTGGCGGCCCGCACTGCGCCGCCCGAGCCATCTCCGATCCTTGTTCCAGTGGAGTCGCGCGTGCTGAGTTCCGAAATCGTCACGCGCGGTACAGTGCGCTTCGGCTTGCCGCAACCGATTTCGATTGTGCCCTCCGCACTCAAGGGTGGCATCGGACTGATCGCCGCCCTACCGCGGCCAAACACTGGATTCCGAGAAGGCGAGGTCATTCTGGCAGTCTCGGGCCGTCCAGTTTTCGTCCTGCGCGGCGAGAGCCCGACTTTTCGCGACATGTCGCCGGGAACCCGCGGCGGCGACGTGCGCCAACTCGAGGAAGCTCTGGCTCGGTTAGGATTCGATCCGGGCCCTGTCGATGGCATCTATGACCAAAGGACCTCAACCGCAGTCGAGCGGTGGTATCGAAGTTCTGGGAGGGAGCCGTTTGGACCGACACGCGAGCAACGCGCTGCCATCATCGCGCTGGAACGCGACTTGTCGGATGCCGTGCGCGGCCGGCTGGCGGCCGACGCCGACGTCGCGGCGCAGACGGGCGAACGCGCTCTGATTGTGCTCGATCCGCGCCAGACCAAAACCGCTCGTGCCACGGTCGAGGCGCGACTCAAGACTGCCCAATTCGACCGCAAGGCTATGGGCAAACGGGCTGAGCGGCTCGAACGCGAATATGCGGCGGCGCGCGAGCGGCTTGGCTTTCAGGTGCCTGCGGACGAAGTCATCTTCCTCCCTGCGCTCCCGGTCCGCGTCCATGAAGTGAGCGCATCTGTGGGCGCCAATGCTTCTGGGTCGGTGATGAGCGTTACGGACAACCAGCTTAGCATCGACTCTAGATTGCCGATTGAAACCGCGCCGCTGGTGAGGGCCGGCATGAGGGTCGCCGTCGACGAGCAGGCGCTTGGAGTCAAAACGACTGGCGTCGTTGAGACTGTGGCGAACACGCCCGGCACGCACGGCGCAGATGGGTACCACTTTTACCTTGGCGTTAGGCTCGAGAGTTCGCCTGCTAGAAACTTGGCAGGGCTTTCCGTCCGTCTGACAATCCCGATCGAAACTACGAAGGGCGTGGTTACCGTCGTTCCGACCAGCGCATTGTGGCTTGCCGCCGACGGAACAACGCGCTTGCGAGTTAAACGCGGCGGCGGGTTGGAATACGTTACCGTCCAACCCGGACTTTCGACGGGAGGTTATGTGGAGGTAACCGCCCCTGACGCCCAGCTCATTCCCGGCGAACTCGTTGTGGTGAGCTCCAAGACGCCCGAGGTCAGATGAAGTGAGCCGAATCCGTCAGGCCCAGTTGCCCGCCAGCGCGATTGCCACCGATCCCGATCGGCTGATTGACCTGAGTAAGGTGTGCAAGCAATTCGGGACTGCCCCGGCAGTCAGTGCTTTGACCAATGTCGATCTGGTGTTGCGGCGCGGCGAATGGCTGTCCATCACCGGCCCATCTGGCTCGGGAAAATCGACGCTGCTGAATATCCTTGGTTGCCTCGACCAGCCCACCAGCGGACATTATCTTTTTAACAGTATTGAAACCACAACGCTAAGCGGAAACCAGCGGGCCGGATTGCGTAGCCGGCACATCGGGTTCATCTTTCAGGCATTTCACGTTCTACCGTATCGTACTGTGCTTGAGAACGTCATGCTCGCGGAAGTGTACCGCCGGCACACGACCCGCGGGCGGCGCGAACGGGCGATGGAGAAAATTCGCCGCGTCGGCCTGGAGCATCGCGCGGATTTCCCGCCCTTCAAATTGTCAGGCGGCGAACGTCAGCGGGTGGCGATCGCCCGAGCGCTGATGGGTTCGCCCAGTTTGCTGCTGTGTGACGAGCCGACCGGCAACCTTGATTCAAAAAATACCGAGTCGATCCTGGACTTGTTCGACGAACTCCATGACGAGGGAATGACGATTGTCGTCGTCACGCACGACGAAAACGTGGCGCGCCGGGGGTCGCGCCGGGTCAACGTTAAGGATGGCGAACTCACCGCAGCGAGCGAGCCATCGCCACGGCGCGACGCTGGTCGCATACGGCCGGTTTCATCCGTGACGGGCGTATCGAGCTCGGGAATCACGACGCGTGACCTTCTGTCCGAGGCAGTTGCAGGGATGTTCGCCCGACCGGCCCGCATGGCATTAACGGTGCTCGGCATCGTGATTGGCATGTCGGCGTTAGTGGCCACTGTCGGCCTGACCCGAACCGCCGGCAACCGCATCATCAGTCAATTCGATCAGCTTGCGGCCACGGAGCTATTTATCTCCGCGCGACCCGGAACGGTCTCCGGCATGATCGATCCGCGTGCAATTCCATGGGACGCGCCGGAACGGCTCGCCCGGCTGAACGGCGTGGCGGCGGCGGGACTGTTGAGCGAGGTGAATGTACACGACGCCCTCGTTAGGGCCTCACCCGCGGTGGATCCGGTCAATCAGACGGCGTTCAGGCTTGCGGTGCGCGCCGCTTCACCGGACTTGTTCCGTGCCGTGCGCGCCGAGCTTGCCTCGGGACGATTTCTTGACGACGGGCATTCCGAGCGCGGCGACCGCGTCGCGATCCTAGGTCCCGATGCCGCACGCCGCCTGGGCATCGATGGCGTCGACCGACTGCCTGCGATTTACATAGGCGATCAACTATTCCTCGTCGTGGGCATCCTCCGCGATGTCGTGCGGAAACCTGAACTGCTTGGTTCGGCAATCATCCCCGCGGGCACGGCGCGACGGCTTTTCCGCCTGTTGGGGCCTGACATGGTCGTCGTGGAGACGAAGATCGGCGCCGCCTCGTTGATCGCGTCTCAGGCACAGGCGGCGCTGCGGCCGGACGACCCACGCGCGCTTCGTGTGCAGCTGCCGCAGGAGCCGCGGCGGGTGCGAGATGAGGTGCAAACCGACCTCAATATCATGTTCCTGCTACTCGGCGGCCTGTCGCTTGCGGTGGGTGCGCTCGGCATCGCGAATATCACTCTGGTGGGAGTGATGGAGCGAACGGCGGAGATTGGATTGCGCCGTGCTATTGGCGCGACCCGTCGCCACATAGCGGCACAATTCCTGCTCGAGAGTGCGTCCATGGGCGTCGTTGGGGGGCTACTTGGGTCCAGTGTCGGCGTGCTCATCGTGGTGAGTGTCTCCGCATACCAAGTCTGGACCCCGGTGCTCGACCCGCTCGCTCCCCTGCTCGCGCCCGCCGTCGGCGGCACGATCGGTCTTCTGTCTGGAGTTTACCCCGCTTTGCGTGCCGCCCGGCTTGAGCCGGCGGAAGCGGTCCGGGCTTAAGAGAGGAGATAGGGTAATCGGCCGACCCGCTTGTGGATAGCGGGAGAGCTGGAGTGCTGCACTTCAGCGGATGGTGTAGACGAGACCCGTCTCGCGCGCCGCTGAGTCGGCAGAAGGACGCGAGCTTAGGGGAGTTGAGTAGCATACCGCGCGTAGCCTCAATCGAATGGGAGCCAGACTATGCCGCGCGCCGATGCCATGCGCCCACCAATTGTCCGCGTCAGGGGGGGCCCGGCATTGATGTGCTTGGCCGTGCTGCTGGCACCTTCTTATGCCGGCGCCGAGGACAACGCGGACGTGGCGGATCTGCGGCGCACGCTCCGGGAAGTGCAGGAGCAGAACCGCGAGCTGTCCCGGCGTCTCGGCGCCCTGGAAGGCGCGGCGGCAGTGCAGCGAATTTCCCCCACGAGGGAGCAGTCGGGTTCGACCGACCCAACTGCGGCGAAACCAGTATTGGCGGTTAGGTCACCGCGCGACGCTCCGTCTTCTCCAGAGCTGTGGGAAACTACGACCGAAAGACCGCTTGAAGTGCGCGTGAAGGACGTTGAGATTGGATTGGCGGCGCACGAGATCGCGACGCGCCAGATCATCCAGGATTCCCTCTCAAAGACCGGCCCGAAAATCAATAGCTTCCTCTCGCTTAGCGGCGTAGTTGAATTTATGGGCTCGCAATCCCGCGATTTCGAGTCCCGGGTCGACGCCGTCCACCCCTTCGGCAAACCCGGTCCCGCCAAGGACCACTTGGCTTTAGGAACGGCGGAACTCGACTTCGATATCAAAGTGAGCGACTGGCTGAAGGGTGGTTTGGTCCTCACCTACGACAGCGGCTCTGGCACGATGTTTACGACCACGACCGGAACCACCGCGGGTGTGGATCGCTTCACGCTCGATCGTGCTCACATTAGCATAGGTGATGTGACGCAATTCCCGATCGCTGCGCGATTTGGCCAGGAGGTCCTGCATTTCGGCACATCCACGGGTATCGCACGCTTGGATACGCTTTCGCTCGGCACTCCCCTGACGACAGCGGTGTTTGAAAACCGGCAGATCGCGGGCGGTTTTGAGTTCGCCCTGCCAACCCCGCCGCTGGCGCCGCTGCCGGCTCCTGTTGTTAGTCCACCAGTTCGTCCGTTGGTCTTGGCGCCATTGGTGAGCGAAACTGCGCGTTGGCTCGGCTACAGCCCGCTGCCTCAACGCGTGACCCCGCCGACGCCAGTGAGACCGCCGGTTGAGCCGCCACCCCTCTATGGCTCATTCATGGTCTACAAGGGTAGCGAGGACTTCGGGCCCGATCGCACGCGCATTCAAGACTTCAACGCCAGTCTCGGCTACCGGACAAGCGGCCATTGCGGCAAATCGTATGAAGAGTTGCAGTCATCGCTAATTTGTCCATGGACCATTGACGCCCATGTAGACTATACTACGAACGTTTTCGAAAGCAGATTTCTGCATTTGTCCTACCTGGGATTCCTGAACCAGATAGGATCCATCCCGGGCATCGCCGCGAGCGTCAAGGCCAGTTTCGGCCCCTTCGCGCTAGTGGGCGAGGTAAATAGCGCGATCGATGAAGCCGTGTTTGTCGATGGACTTGGAACTGTGAGATCCATCACGCCAATGACGTGGCAGGCTTCGGTTGCTTACCAATTTGATTGGAACCCGTGGGTTAGGGAGATTGGCGCCCAGGGCGACTTCATCTCGGTAGCATATTCCGGCAGCCAAGATATGGCGGGGGCGATAGCCTTGATCAACGGAGCGCCCACCCGGATCGGATTCGTCCCAGCAAACCGGCTGCTCGTCACTGCGGGCGAGTGGGTGATGCAAGATTTGAAGGTGGCCGCGGAGTATTCGGCCAACTGGGATTATTCACCGAGCCGCGGCGGTACGGGCCAACTTGTGCACGGTATATTCGGCTTGGTCCAGCTCAATTTTTGATCCGTCTTAGCGCCTTCCCGCTGTTAGTTGAATCGGAAGGGGATTCCCAAATCAGTGGGGATCTGATTCAAGCTGCATCCTAGGAAGGGGGGCCAGCATGCATGGCACGAGCCTACTCTCTCGATCTGCGTGAGCGGGTGGTGGCGTCGGTTGCAAGGGGCAAATCCTGCCGAACTGTGGCAGCGCTCTTTAATGTGAGCGTTGCCAGCGTGGTGAAGTGGTCGTAGAGCGCTCGGACAACGGGCAGTGCGGCTGCCAAGCCGATGGGCGGCAAGCGGCCTTATGTGCTGGAGGGCGAGCGGAGGTGGCTGCCGGCGCGCCTGTCGCAGAAGCCCGATCTGACGTTGCATGCCCTGCTCGGCGAGCTGCGCGGGCGCGGTGTAGTGGTCGCCTGCGCCATGCTCTGACGGAAGCCGGCATTTCAGTCCTCGCACAGGCTGTCGAACTTCCGCGGGAACGCCTCTTGCTGCGGTCTGTCCTTCGGGGGAGCCTCCCCATATCACTCGACGAACTGGGTGATGTGAAGTGCTTCTGCAGCATCGGCAACTGTGGAGACTGGCGCCTCGAGCTTCCCCGTCACCAGCTCAGGGCGGATGATGTGCTAGTCTATCTCTGCGACTGGGGAGCAATGCCATAGCGGCGGAATCGCGAACAGCAAGCGGGCACAAGTCGATAGCGGTCAACGAAGATCCAGGAGGGCGCCTACACGCTGGGTGCGACAGCAGCGGTGCACTGGGCATGACGCTGGCGCCGCTTCTCACTCCGCACGGGGTCTTGACCCTCAGGCCGTCCGGCGAGGCCGTGGCGGTGGAGCCAGGCCTGGGTGCCCGGCTCGAGGCGGCGTTTGCCAGAGGCTCCGGACACGGACTGCTGTTCCTCGGCGCCGACACGGTCGGCACGGCGCTGCCCCCGATACTCTCCTACTGGCGGGAGCTCGGGGGCCGATACGTGACGGCGCTGTGCGCGCTCGGTATTGCTGAAGGCGCCGCCAAGAACGTGGTTCCCCCGCCCGGGGACGGTGCGCTGGAGCAGATGGCGGCCGCGGTTCCGCCCATGACCGGCGCGGAATACCTCACGGCCGGCGTCCTGGCCGAGCTGTGGCGCGGCATGGATGCGGCCTTCGACGTCGAGCTGGCGCAAGCCGCCCTCTCCGTGCAGGACTTCCTCAACGGCCGGCATCCCGCCTGGAATCTCGTCGGCCGCGTGCACTTCAATCTGGCCGAGAACCGCAGGGACGACGGCGCGCCGTTCGCTTTCCTGGCGACCTACACCACGCGGCTTTCGAAGGAAGCCAAGGCACAGCATCTGCCGCTCGGCAAGGCGCTGCAGGAATACGCCGGCTCGCGCAACCGCGAGCGCCTGTTGTCGCTGCTGCTGCCCGTCCAGCGGGCGGCCGAGAAATGCGCCTGGCTCAAGCCCATGATCGCTGCCGGGGAGATCTACCATCCCTTGCGCTGGAGTCCCGGACAGGCCCTGCAATTCCTGAAGGACGCGCCGGCGCTGGAAAGCGCCGGGGTGGTCGTGCGCATGCCGGCGAGCTGGCGCATGAACCGTCCGGCCCACCCCCAGGTGAAGGCGACAGTCGGCGGCAAGGCGCCGTCACACCTGGGGCTCGATGCGCTGCTCGACTTCCAGGTGGAGGTGACGCTCGACGGCGAAACACTGTCGAAGGCGGAGATCAAGAGGCTCCTGGCCCAGTCCGAGGGGCTTGCCCTTATCCGCGGCAAGTGGGTGGAGGTGGATCACGATCGCCTGACCCGCACGCTGGAGCAGTTCGAGGCGATCGAGCGCCGCGCCAGCGATGAAGGTCTATCGTTCGGCGAGGCCATGCGGCTGCTGGCCGGCGCCGGCATGGCCGGCGATGGGGTCGCCGGGCCGGCCGCCATCGACTGGAGCCAGACGGTCGCGGGCCCGTGGCTGGCGGAGACGCTGACTGCGCTGCGCCGCCCCGACGGGCTCGCCCGCGTCGACCCAGGCAAATCGCTGCAGGCGACGCTGCGCCCCTATCAGCAGGCGGGGGTGCAATGGCTCTATTTGCTGACAGGACTTCGGCTGGGGGCGTGCCTCGCCGACGACATGGGGCTCGGCAAGACCATCCAGGTGCTGTCGCTGCTGCTGGTGCTGAAGGGCGAGGCCAGGGAGGGGGGTAGGGCCAAGCCGAAGCCGAGCCTGCTGGTGGCGCCGGCCTCGCTGCTTGCCAACTGGGCGGCCGAGATGGCGCGGTTCGCGCCGAGCCTGAAGGGCGTCATCGCCCATCCTTCCGCGATGCCGCCCGAGCACTTGAGGTCCAACACCGCCGAACAGCTGGCCGACGCCGATCTCGTCATCACCAGCTACGGCTCGCTGGCGCGCGTGCCCTGGCTTGGCTCCACGCCTTGGCGACTGGTGATCCTCGATGAGGCTCAGGCCATCAAGAACCCGGCGGCCAAGCAGACCAAGTCGGTCAAGGCGCTTCGTGCCGACACGCGCATCGCGCTCACCGGCACCCCGATCGAGAACCGGCTGGGTGACCTGTGGTCGATCTTCGACTTCGTCAATCCCGGCCTGCTGGGATCGGCCAAGCAGTTCTCTGGCTTCGTCAAGGGTCTCGCCGATCGCCCGCACAACCCCTATGGACCGCTGCGCGACCTGGTGCGCCCCTACATCCTGCGACGCCTCAAGACCGACAGGAGCATCATCGCCGACCTGCCCGACAAAACCGAGGTCAAGGCCTTCTGCCCTCTGAGCCGCAAGCAGGCCGCACTTTACAGCCAAGCCGTCGAGGACCTGACGCGCCAGCTCGAAGAGGTCGACGGCATCAGGCGCAGGGGCCTCGTGCTCGCCTTCCTGATGCGGCTGAAGCAGATCTGCAACCATCCCTCGCAGTGGCTCGGCGACGGTGCCTGGGCCGAAGAGGACAGCGGCAAGCTTGCACGGCTGCGCGACATCGCCGAGGTCATCGCCGCCCGCCAGGAGAAGGCGCTCGTGTTCACCCAGTTCAAGGAGACCACGGCGCCGCTGGCGGCGTTCCTGGGCTCCGTGTTCGGACGACCGGGCCTCGTGCTGCACGGCGAAACGCAGGTGGGCAAGCGCAAGGATCTGGTGCGCCGGTTCCAGGAGGACGAGGAGGTCCCGTTCTTCGTGCTGTCGGTCAAGGCCGGCGGGGCCGGGCTCAATCTCACCGCTGCCTCCCATGTCGTGCATTTCGACCGGTGGTGGAACCCGGCGGTCGAGAACCAGGCCACCGACCGGGCTTTCCGCATCGGCCAGACCAGGAACGTACTTGTGCACAAGTTCGTCTGCCAGGGCACCGTGGAGGAGAGAATCGACCACATGATCGAGGCCAAAAAGCAGCTTGCGGGAGATTTTCTAGAAGGCGGAGCAGAGCTGCAGCTGACCGAGATGAAGGACGAGGATTTGTTGAAGCTCGTGGCGCTCGATCTGGGCGCGGCGATCAATGAGGGTGATCGATGAGCTACTACGAATGGCGCTCCTACGTGCCGGTGGCGGAGAGGCGGCGGAAGGCCGAGAAGCGGCTCGCCAAGCTCAAGAACAATGGACAGTCCGTCGACCCGGTGAGGATCGGTGGCCGCACTATTGCCAAGTCGTTCTGGGGCAAGTCCTGGTGCACCAACCTCGAGCGCTACAGCGATTTCGCGAGCCGTCTGCCGCGCGGCCGCACCTATGTCCGCAACGGCTCCGTGGTCGACCTGCAGATCGCCAAAGGTAAGGTTTCGGCGCTTGTCAGTGGCTCCGAGCTCTACACGGTGACCATCGACGTCGCTCCGGTCGCTGCAACGCGCTGGAAGGCAGTTTGCAAGGATTGCGCCGGGACCATCGATTCACTGGTCGAGCTGCTGCAGGGCCGTCTCTCCAAAGGTGTCATGGACCGGGTCTGCCGGGAGGGCGACGGTCTGTTTCCTGCGCCTCGCGAGATCGAGCTGTCCTGCAGCTGCCCCGACTGGGCCGACATGTGCAAGCACGTGGCGGCTGTTCTCTACGGCGTCGGCGCCAGGCTCGACGAAAGACCAGAGCTTCTGTTCGCGTTGCGCGGCGTCGATGCAAGCGAGCTGCTCGCACGTGCCGGCCAGGACCTGCCGCTGAAAAAAGCCGCTCCCGATGCGACGAAGGTGCTCGAGGACGGCGATGTTGCCGCCTTGTTCGGGCTGGAGATGGCCGAGCCGGCCTGGTCCGACAACCCCACCGGCGCGAAGCGTCAGCGCGCCACGGCGTCGAAACGCCCGAACAGGCGGGCCGGAACGAAAGCCGCCACGAGCAAGAAAGGCAGTAGGCGGCGCCCGCGTGTCAACCCACCAAGATCACCAAGCGTATTCGACCAACGAAAGAGCAAGAAGCAAGCAAGGACCACCTGACAGCTATCCAAATTCCGGCAGCCGCCGCACCTGACCCGGTCGGCGCCTACCAGCGCTGAAATTCATATCGCAATCGCAACGACATAGGTGTTCGCAGTTTCATCCTGTCCGGTGCGCCAATCTCGCTCTGTCCAACCAAGATTCGAACCCCAACCTGCCCGCGACGTTGGTCGCAGGAGGGACAAATCGTTCGGATCATGGTTGAGTAAACGACGGCCGCGCTTGCTCGATGGTGCCGACGGCGATGCCGCCGAGGATCAGCGCCATGGCGGCGAGCAAGGTCGGCGTGATCGGCTCGGCGAGCGCAATTGCCGAGCAGATGGTCCCGAGCACGGGCGTGGCCAGCACACCGAGCGAGGTCGTCACCGCCGGCAGGCTGCGGTTGACCGTGGTCATGGCCCAGTAGGGCAGGGCCACGCCACCCAGCGCGCCCACAAAAAACAGCAGGGCCAGCTGCGGGCTCCACGCGACGGCCGGCAGTCCCTCGAACAGCAGGGCCAGCACCAGCAGGATGCCGGTGGCGAGCAGCGCCTCCCAAAAGACCAGCTGGAACGGCGTCGATATCCACGTGTGGGCGCGGATATGCAGGATGCTCACCGCCCAGCAGAAGGCGCCGAGCAGGATCAGGCCATTGCCGAGGAGGGCGTTGGCGTCGCCCCAGTCGAACGCCAGCGGATTGAACATGAGCGCTAGTCCGCCGATGCCGATGGCAATGCCGGCAGCGCGCCAGGGCGTGAGGCGCTCGCCCAGGAACAGCCAGGCGCCGGGCGCCACCCAGAGCGGCGTGGTGTAGCCGAGCACGACCGATCGACCGGCCGGGATGAACTGGATGCCGATCGCCACCAGCGCTGCGAATGCCACCATGTGCAGGAGCGCGATGTTGAGCACGACCGGCATGTCGCCGCGACGCGGCACGATCAGCTGGCCGAGCGCGAGCAGCAGGCCGAGAAGCACGATGGTGGCGAGGCCCGAGCGGATGGTTGTGGTCCACAGCGGCGGCACGTGGGCGACGAGCGCCTTGGTGACCGGCCAGGTCGTGCCCCAGCCCACAATGACGGCGGCAAACAGCAGCAGCGCCGTGCGCCGGGGCAGGGTTTCGCTCATGGGGGTGTCCAGGCTCACGGCTAGCGAGAAGGTGACGTAGTTTGGATAGCGCGTCAGTGCGTAACCCAATATCTGTTTCACGGAATTGTTGGGTGGCGGGCTCCGCCCTAACGCAACCTACACGACAATCACCAACCCTTGAACGGCGTCTCGGGCACCGGCGTCGGGGGCGGCTTGCCGGCCGCGAAGGCTGCGAGGTTGTCGACGACCAGCTGGCCCATCTGGTTGCGGGTATGGATCGAACCCGAGCCCACGTGCGGGAGCAGCGTGAGGTTGTCGAGGGCCAGCAGCGCCGGATTGATGTTGGGCTCGCCCACGTAGACGTCGAGGCCGGCAGCGAGGATCGTCCGGGCCTCGAGCGCGGCGATCAGGGCCGCCTCGTCCACCACCGACCCGCGCGCCATGTTGATGAGGATGCCGCGCGGTCCCAGCGCCTCGAGCACGGCGCCGTTGATGAGGTTCTGCGTTGCCGGCCCGCCCGGGACAATGGCAATCAGCGTGTCGACGTCGCGCGCCATGGCGACGAGGTCGCCGTAGTGGCGGTTGGCGACGCCCGGCTGCGGGCGGCGCGAGAAATAGCCCACGGGGAGCCCGAAGGCCTCGATGCGGCGGGCAATGGCCTTGCCGATGCGGCCAAAGCCGGCGATGCCAATCTTGCGATCGCGCAGCGAGGCGGCCGTGAGGCGGTAGTCGCCCTCCTTGGCCCAGCGGCCATCGCGCAGCCACTTCTCGGCGTTGTAGAACTCGCGCACCGTCGAGAGCAGCAGCCCGAGCGTGGTGTCGGCCACCTCCTCGGTCAGGACGTCGGGGGTGTTGGTGATGATGATGCCGCGCTTGGCGGCGGCCGGGATGTCGATCGTGTCGTAGCCAACCCCAAAGTTGGCGATGACCTTCAGGCTCGGGAGGCGACCGATCAGGGCCGCGTCCGTCCTCACGCCGGTGTGGCTGCCGGTGCAGACGGCGCGTACGTCGCGCCCAATCGACTCGAGCAGGGTGTCGAGGTCGGTGGTCTGGTGCATGCGATGCACGGTGAAGGAGGCATCGATGCCATCCTCGATCAGGCGCATCATGGGTCCGGTCGACAACAGGGCAGGCTTCGGCATCTGGCTCTCCGGCGCGAGGTCTCGGTGCGCCTCCTAGCATTCCAACCCGAGGCGGTCCAATGATGCTGGCACATCGCCGGTAGGTTTGCGCTGCGATGCGATTCCGTCCGACATATGGGACATGACCCACACGATCAACGACGTCGCCATCATCGGGGCGGGCCACAACGGCCTCGCCTGCGCCGGCTATCTGGCCGCTGCGGGACTATGCGTCGTCGTGCTCGAAAAGAATGCAGTCGTGGGTGGCGCGGCGGTGACGGAGGAATTCCATCCGGGCTTCCGCAACTCGGTGGCCGCCTACACGGTGAGCCTGCTCAACCCGGCCGTGATCCGCGACCTGGAGCTTGCCCGGCACGGCCTGACCATCCTGGAGCGCCCCGTCGCCAATTTCTGGCCGGTGGACGAGCGCCGCTCGCTGTCGATGCCCTACGGGCTCGAGGCCCGCCAGAGGGCCATCGCAGCGTTCTCGCCCAAGGACGCGGAGCGGCTGCCGGCCTACGACGCGGCGCTCGGGCGCGCGGCCCGGCTGCTCGGCGAGCTGGCGATGCGCACGCCGCCCAACGCCGGTGGCGGCATTCTAGAGCTGATCGGCAGCGCCAGCCTTGGACTGCGCCTGGTGGGGCTCACGCTCGAGGACAAGCGGCTGCTGCTCGACCTCTTCACCAAGAGCGCCGCCGACTTTCTCGCCCAGTGGTTCGAAAACGACGTCGTCAAGGCGGCCTTCGCCTTCGACAGCATCGTCGGGGCCTACGCGAGCCCGTCGACGCCGGGCACGGCTTACGTGCTGCTGCATCATTGCTTTGGCGAGGTGAACGGCAAGATCGGCGTATGGGGCCACGCGATTGGCGGCATGGGCGCGATCACACTGGCGATGGCGCGGTCGGCCGAGGCGCGCGGCGCGATCATCCGGACCGATGCGGCCGTGGCGTCGCTGATCGTCAAGGATGGACGGGCATGCGGCGTTGAGCTTGCCTCCGGCGAGCGCGTCGAGGCGCGTGCGGTGGCAGCCAACGTGCCCCCCAAGCTGCTGTTCCGCGACCTTGTGCCTGCCGGCGAGGTCGAGCCCGAGTTGCGCGGCCGGTTCGTCGGTCTAAAGTCGGGCTCCGGCACCTTCCGCATGAACGTGGCGCTGTCCGAGCTGCCCGATTTCATCTGCCGACCCGGCAAGGCGCTGCAGGACCATCACGGCTCCGGCATCATCATCGGCCCGTCGCTCGACTACCTGGAGCGCGCCTATCTCGACGCGAAAAGCTTCGGCTGGTCGCGGCAGCCGGTGGTGGAGATGCTGATCCCCTCGACGCTCGACCCGACGCTGGCGCCGGCCGGCCGGCATGTGGCGAGCCTGTTCGTGCAGCATGTGGCGCCGCAGCTTCCGGACGGGCGCAGCTGGGACGACGCCCGCGACGAGGTCGCCGACCTGGTGATCGACACGGTCGGTCGGCATGCGCCCAACTTCGGGGCCAGTGTCATCGCCCGCCAGGTCCTCTCTCCTCTCGACCTCGAGCGGCGCTTCGGCCTCGTCGACGGCGATATCTTCCACGGCCAGCTCGGCCTCGACCAACTGTTCAGCGCCCGGCCGGTGCTCGGCCATGCCGACTACCGCATGCCCGTGCCGGGCCTTTACCTGTGCGGGTCGGGTGCGCATCCGGGCGGCGGCGTCACAGGTCTGCCCGGGCGCAACGCGGCCCTCGAGATCATCCGCGACTTCAAGGGTCTGCGCTGGGGACGGCGCGGTCGAGAACGGCTCTAGGCCCGGGGCGCCGGCCCTTCGCTTTTGCGCGCGAACACCCTATATTGAGGGGGAAACAATCGGGTGATGCCTACAACTCGAGACCCAGCATGAGCACCGCACGTCCCAAGTCGCCGGCCAGGCCGCAGGTCATGAAGCTCACCGACCGGGCGGCCCAGCGCATCAAGGCGATCCTGGCCGAGAAGGGCGCAGGCTCCGGCGGCTTGCGCATCGGCGTCAAGAAGGGCGGCTGCGCCGGCATGGAATACACCATGGAGTGGGCAGCCGAGCAGAAGCCCTTCGACGAGGTGATCGAGCACGACGGCGCCCGGGTGCTGATCGACCCGAAGGCGGTGATGTACCTGCTCGGCACCGAGATGGACTACAAGACCGAGAAGCTCTCGGCGCAGTTCGTGTTCACCAACCCGAACCAGGCGGGAGCCTGCGGCTGTGGCGAGTCGGTCAACCTGGTGCCCGCCGCCAAAGGCCAAACCGAGACGGTGCAGTAAGGCGGCTATCGCGCCTTCTGCGCCTCGATCTCCTCCTCCACGTCGCGCAAGCGGTCCTTGCCGAAGAAGATCTCGTCGCCGACGTAGAACGTGGGTGCGCCGAACGTGCCGCGCGCCACCGAGCCCTCGGTGTTCTTGAGCAGCTTGTCCTTGACGTCCTGCTCCTGGATGCGGGCGAGCGCGCGGCCGCCGTCGAGGCCCGCAGCGTCGAGCGCGGCCTTGATAGCCCCCGGGTCGTCCATCTTTGTCTCCCGCTCCCACATGCTGGCGAAGACGGCATCGATGTATTTCTTTGCGGTGCCATCCATCTCGGCGGCGACAGCACCACGCATGATCTGCACCGTGTTGACGGGGAAGTGCGGGTTCCACTTGAACGCAGCCAGCTTGTGCTTCTTGAGGAAGCGCATGACCTCGAGGCGCTGATACTCCTGCTTGTTCTTGACGTCCTTGAAGGCGAGCATCGGCGGCTGATTGTTGGTCAGCTTGAAGACGCCGCCCAGCAGGATCGGCACGTACGTGAAGCTGGCGCCCGTGCGCTGCTCGATGGCCGGGATGACCTTGTGCACGAAGTAGGCGTTCGGGCTGCCGAAATCGAAATGGAACTCGACCTTGGGTATCATTTGCGTCTCCTCATCACATCCTCACCACGTCTCGATCCACGGCCGCAGACCCATCTCGTGCGTCCAGGCGCTGCGGTTCTGGCAGTGCAGCTGCCAATAGGCCTCGGCGATGGCGTCGGGGCTCAGGATGCCGTCCTGGTCCTTCAGCGCCGCACGCTGCGGGAAGTTGGTGCGGATGAACTCGGTGTCGATGGCGCCGTCGATGATCACATGCGCCACGTGGATGCCCTGGGGCCCCAGCTCCCGCGCCATGCTTTGGGCCAGTGCGCGCAGCGCATGCTTGGCGCCGGAGAAGGCGGAATAACCGACGCCGCCGCGCACGCTGGCCGTGGCGCCGGTGAAGAGGATCGTGCCGCGGCCGCGCGGCACCATCACCTTGGCCACCTCGCGGCCCATCAGGAAGCCGGCAAAGCAGCCCATCTCCCATACCTTGAAGTAGACGCGTGTCGTGGTCTCGCGGATGGGGAAGCGCACGTTGGCGCCGATGTTGAAGGCGGCGACCTCGATCGGTCCGACCTCGCGCTCGATGGTGGCGATGAGCGCCACCATCTCCTCCTCCTTGCGGGCGTCCGAGCCGAAGGCGCGCGCCCGTCCGTCCTCGCGTTCGATCTGGGCCACCAGCGGCGCGAGCTTGTCGGCAGTGCGGCGCGTGACGCAGGCCGTGAAACCCTCGCGCGCGAAACGGCGGGCGATGGCGCCGCCCGTGGCGTCGCCGGCGCCGATCACGAGGGCTACTTTGTCGTTCGCCATCCTATCCTCTTACTCCAACGTGTCATCGCGGGGCTTGTCCCCGCGATCCAGCGAGCAACAGCGCCCAGCGGCGCCTGCCCGCACACTGGATCCCGGGCATGAAGCCCCGGATGACAGCCTCGAGCTTGCCGCGCGCTTACAGTTCCAAAAAAAGTAGCGCGAAGCTAGTTGTTGTCTTCGAGGGGCGGTTTGTGCCGATAATGGGCGAGCCGCTAGCCCCAACCCTTCCTGCACCAATCAATGACACAACAATCCACGCCGGCTGCCAAGGCCTCTGTCCCGATCAAGGGCGGGCGGTTTCTGATCGTCGGTGGTGCGAGCCTGGTCGGCTCGGCGAGCGCCGAGCTGTTCCTAGCGCAGGGTGCCGCCGAGGTCACGGTTCTCGACAACCTTTTTCAGGGTTCGGCGGAGAACATCAAGCATCTTGCGAGCGACAAGCGCCTCAAGACTGTGCAGGGCGACGTGATGCGCCTGCCACAGCTCATCGAGGCGGTTCGGGGCGTGGACGGCGTGCTGCATCTGGCCGCGCTGATGTCGCTGACCATGGATCGCGACCCCTGGATGGGGCTCGACGTCAACATCCGTGGCACCCAGAACGTGATCGAGGCCTGCTGCATCAACAAAGTCAAAAAGCTGGTGTTCGCCTCCTCGAACGCGGTCTACGGCTACGGCCCCGGCATTGTCGGCGACCTCACCGAGACCACGCCGTTTCACTCCGCCGGGGCGCCGCCGGCGGCCATCCTCTACGGCGCCAGCAAGATCATCGGCGAGCAGCTCTGCCGCGACGCCCACGCCAAGCGCGGGCTCGACTACGTCGTTGTGCGCTACTCCACGGTCTACGGCGAGCGCCAGCACTACCGCGCCGCCAATGCCCTCTACATCATCGAGACGCATGACCGCGTGCGCCGCGGCGAGCGGCCGCGCGTGATCGGCGACGGCACGGAGATGAAGCACTTCGTGCATGTGAGCGACGCCGCCCGCGCCAATGCGGCGGCTTTCGCCGCCGATGCCACCAACGTCGCCGTCAACATCTCTGGCCCCAAGCCCGTCACGACGCTCGAGATCGTGCGCCTCGTCACCGAGCTTGCCGGCAAGGACCTGAAGCCCGAGCACGTCGAGCCCGATCCGACCAAGGTGCGGCTGACGTCGGGCGGCGACTGGTCGGTCGATCACGCGCTGGCCGAGCGCATCATCGGCTGGCGCCCCATGGTCGACATGCGCGAAGGCATCGGACGGCTGATTGACTGGCGGAAATCTACAGGGGCGTGACAAGGCGCTTCGAATCCCGTTCGGCGTCGTGGTAGGTCTCGCATTCGAGACCATGGTGTGGGTGTAGGTTGGGTTAGCGCCAAGCGCGTAACCCAACACATCGCTTGCAAGGACTTTGTTGGGTTACGGCCTGCGGCCTAACCCAACCTACGCGCCTTGCGTCGCATTCGAGCAGCGGGAGGCGCGCGCCCCATGTTTCCCCTGTCGCATATGCTCACGTCGTTCGTGCGCGTGGGCACCCTCAAGGTGATCGATGCCGACGGCCGCCTGCACGTCTTCTCGGGTGCGCCGGGCCCGACGGTTACCATGCGGCTCAGCGACCGCTCGCTCTACCGCAAGCTTTTCTTCAATCCGGAGCTGCACGCGGGCGAGGCCTACATGGACGGGCGCCTGTGGTTCGAGGAGTCGACGCTTCGGGATTTCCTGACGCTGTTCTCGGTCAACCGGTTGTCGCTCGGGTCCTATCCGCTGCAGAAGGTGCTCAGGCGCATCTCGCGCGGCCTCAAGCGCTTCCAGCAGTTCAACCCCGTTGGCAAGGCGCAGAAGAACGTCGCCCATCACTACGACCTCGGCAACGCCTTCTACGAGCTCTTCCTCGATGAGGGCATGCAGTACTCCTGCGCCTACTTCCTCAGCGACGACGACAGCCTGGAGCAGGCACAGCGCAACAAGCTGCGCCTGATCGCCGCCAAGCTCCGGCTCGCGCCGGGCTTGCGGATTCTGGATATCGGTAGCGGCTGGGGCGACCTGGCGCTGTATCTGGCCTCGCTCTGGGACGTCGACGTCACCGGCGTGACGCTGTCGAAGGAGCAGCACGCGCTCTCCAACGAGAAGGCGCGGCGGCTCGGGCTGTCGGATCGCGTGCGCTTCGAGCTGCGCGACTACCGCGAGGTCGGCGAGCGCTTCGACCGCATCGTCTCGGTCGGCATGTTCGAGCACGTGGGGGTGCAGCACTACGGGGAATTTTTCGCCAAGATCAACGCGCTGATGCGCGACGATGGGTTGATGCTGCTGCACTCGATCGGGCACATGAGCCCGCCGGGGACGGCAAGCCCGTGGCTGCGGAAGTACATCTTCCCCGGGGCCTACTCGCCGGCGCTGTCGGAGGTGTTCACGGCGGTCGAGCAGGCGAGCCTGTGGGTAACCGACCTCGAGTTCCTGCGCCTGCACTACGCCAAGACGCTCGCCCACTGGGCCCGCCGTTTCGAGGCCAACCGCGCCAGGGTCGCGCAGATGTATGACGAGCGCTTCTGCCGCATGTGGGAGTTCTATCTCATCAGCGCCGAGATGATGTTCAGGACCGGCAGCCAGCTCGTGTTCCAGATGCAGCTGGCGCGCAAGCGCGATGCCGCCCCCATCGTGCGCGACTACATCGCGGACACCGAGCGCCGCTATCGCGAGATGGAAGCCGGCCGCAGCAAGATCGGTACGCAGGCCTGACCGGGGAGGCGCATCGGTTGGGCCGGCCCCGGCCAGGCCGAGACCGGACCCAACCTGCACCGGCATCGCTACGCTGCTAGCGACGCGGCTTCCGCAGTGCTGCAGTCGCTGCCCGGCCGAGGCGCGCGGACGATCTTCTGCAGCAGCATCACGCCGCCGACGTCGAGGCTGGCGGTGATCGTGAACCCGGCCTTGCGTGCCAGGGCCAGCATGGCTCGGTTGGTGGCGAGCGTCTCGCCTTCGAGGCGCTGCACGCCCGCGGCCGCCGCGCGGCACGCGAGCTTGCCAAGCATCAGGCGCGCAAGGCCGCGGCCCTGCCAGGCCTCGGCCACCGACACGGCGAACTCGGCCGCCGCCGGATCGCGCCGGCGCGCGAAGCGCGCTTCGGCAACGATGACCTCCCGGCCTTCGGCAAACACCTCGGCGACGAGGGCCAGGTGGTCGGCGTAGTCGATGTCGGTGAAGCGCTGCAGCAACTCCGCCGACAGCTCGCGCATCGGCCCCATGAAGCGGTCGTAGCGCGCCGACGACGACAGCGAGCGGAAGAAGGCGCCGGTCAGGTCCCGGTCCTGCGGCAGCACCGGGCGGATGACGACACGCGCTCCGCCGGCGAGGCGCACCACGTCGATCAGCTCGGCGGGGTAGCGGTGGATCTGATAGAGCATGGCGCGGACCGGCTCGGTTCAGGCCCAGGCACGATCGGCGTAGGCGCGCGCCCGCGCCGGGACGGCCGCGGCGGGAAGCTGCCGGGATTGCCCTACCGTGACGATCGCGTCCTTGAAGGCGAACACGACCGCCAGCCCGGCACGGTCGAGGGTGACCGACTGGCCGGCGGGCAGGATGATGTCGCGCTGGTCGCGCTCCTGCGTAATCCAGACCACGCCGCGCACGCACGTGACGTGCCGGCCTTTGGCATTGTCGATGCGATGCAGGGTGTGCGCCAAGAGCGTGATTGGCTCGAGATCGAGGGAGGCTAGCATGACCATCTCTCCTTTTGCATGCGTTCTACGCATGAATTAGGTTGCCGACCATTGCCGGGTCAGTCCATAACCTGAGAGGTAATACTGTTTCGTGCACCGCACAAACGACCATTTCTCATTCGCTGCATGAGGTGGAGGAATGCAAAAGCGACGCTTTCGCCTGCCGCCGCTCGACCTGATCCAGGGCTTCGAGGCGGCCGCCCGCAACCTTTCCTTCACCAAGGCCGCCGAGGAGCTGTTCATCACCCAGTCGGCCGTCAGCCGGCAGATGCGCGCGCTGGAGGAGCATCTGGGCGTGCCCCTGTTCGAGCGGAGGCACCGCGCCCTGGTCCTGACCGAGCAGGGCCGCACCCTATATCGGGCGGCCGGCGACCTGCTCGAGCGGCTGCAGCAGGTCACGGACGGCCTACGCGCCGACGGGGGGACCCGCCATCTGACCGTGACGACCACCAGCGGCTTTGCCTCGCTATGGCTGATCCCGCGACTGCGCGGCTTCACCACGCTCCACCCCGACGTCGACGTGCGCATCTCGGCTAGCTACAAGACCGTCAATCTGGAGCGCAGCCTGGTGGACGTCGCCGTGCGCTACTGTCGGGGGGAGGACGCGCCGGAGGGCGCGATTTGCCTGTTCGGCGAGGAGCTGTTTCCGGTGTGCAGCCCGGCGCTGCAGCGCGAGGGGCCGCATCCCCTGCGCACCTACGAGGACCTGGCGCATCACGCGCTGCTGCGCATGGACGAGGCCGGCGGCTTGCTCGACTGGGGCACGTGGCTCACAGCGCACGGCTGCGCCGACCTCAAGCCAGGAGCATCCTTGGGGTTCGACAGCTACGAGCAGATGATCGCCGCCGCGCTCAGCGGTCAGGGTGTGGGCATGGGCATCGGCCGGCTGGTCGGCGGCCTGATGGAGTCGGGCCATCTCGTGGCGCCCTTCAGCAAGAGCGTGGTCGGCTCGCGCGCCTATTTCGTCATCCGTTCGGCCTCGACCGGGGAACGGCCGCACGTGGCCGCCTTCGTCGACTGGCTGGTGGAGGCCGCCAAGGCCGTCACGATCGCGCAGGGCAGTAGGGGGCCTGTCAGCTCCCGACCACCAGCGGCGCCGTCAGCCGTCGCAGCGCGGCGAGCGCGCTCAACGCGGTGATGCGGCCCGTGCGCGGGTTCTCCTCGGAGGGGATGTTCTCGATCGTCATAGTGAAGTCGGCGGCATCGGACTTGACGATGACGGTGTGGGTATTGCGCGTCACGGTGGGGTCGGCCCAAACCTCCACCTCGGTGCGGTCGGGCCCGATGCCGGCGAGCGACAGGGCGACTGCCACGTTGACGTTGGCCGGGAAGCCGGCGATGGCCTCACGCGCGCTGCCGGCAAAAACCCGCAGCGGCGCCGTCAGACCCTCGACCGACAGATCCTGCGCCGCGAGGAGTGGTGCGCCCGCGAGCCCGGCCGGCGGCTTGCGGGTGACGATGCGGGCGGAGGCGATCTTGCCTTCGGCGGCTGCGCGCACCGCGTCGAGCCCCAGCAGCGCGCCGGTCGGTACGATGATGCGGCCGCCGGTGCGGCGCGCCAGGTCCACGAGCCCCATGTGATCAATCAGCGCGCCGACGGACAGCGGCATGAAGATGCGGCCCCGCGCCAGCGCCGGCTCGGCGACCTCGGCGAAATGCCGCGACGGCAGGCACTCGACGACAACGTCGGCCGCATCCGCGAGCGCGGCGAGTTCGAGGAGCTGGGGCGGGGTGCGGAACCCGGCCAATACCTTGCGCGCCTTGGCCTGATCGCGCGCAGCGACGGCGACAAGGGCCAGGCCCGGCACCTCGCCGGCGTCGACCCGCCGCGCCAGGCTGAGGCCGATGGCGCCCAGGCCCGCGATTGCCAGTGTCAAATCGGCCGTCGTTCCCGCCATGTCGGGCTCCTCATCCACGCGCGAAGGCCGCCACTCTAGCGCATAGGCGGCCGGTCCTGTGAATGGCGGATTGCCTCGCGGAATATCACTGGCTACCGTGGCGTCAACCAAAACGCACGCAGACACACACAATCGAAGGGGCGGAACATGCTCGGGTCTTGCTGGAAATCGTACGTTGGCCTGGCTGCGCTGGCTGCTCTTGGCGTGGCCGCTCTCTCGGGACCGGCGGTCGCGCAAGGCTATCCGAACCGGCCAATCACGCTGATCGTGCCGTTTGCGGCTGGCGGGCCGTCCGACACGCTTGGTCGGCTGATTGCGGACCACCTGGGTCGAACGCTCGGGCAGCAGATCATCGTTGAGAACGTCGGCGGCGCCGGCGGCACGCTCGGCAGCGAGCGCGCCGCCAAGTCTGCCGCGGACGGCTACACGCTGTTCACGCATCACAGCGGGCTGCCGGCCTCGGCCGCGCTCTATGCCAACCTGCGCTACGATCCGAGGGCCGCGTTCGAGCCGCTCGGTCTCGTCAATACGGGACCGATGGTGTTGCTCAGCAAGAAGGCGCTAGAGACCGCCAACGCCAAAGAGCTGTTTGCCTGGCTGAAGGCGCAGGGCGACAAGGCGACCATCGGCTTTGCGGGTGTGGGCTCGAATTCCTACATCTGCAGCACGCTGCTGCAACAGCTGATCGGCGTGAAGCTTGCCATGGTGCCCTATCGCGGCACCGGGCCCGCCATGAACGATCTGGTCGGCGGGCAGATCGACGTGCTGTGCGATCAGGCCACCACTGCCGTGCCGCAGATCCAGGCCGGCACGGTGAAGGCCTATGCGGTCACATCTGCGGAGCGGCTCGACAGCATCAAGGACGTGCCGTCGGCGCGAGAGGCGGGCCTGCCCGACTTCAGCGTGACCATCTGGAATGGTCTCTACGCACCCAAGGGGGTGCCAAACGAGGTGGTCGACAAGGTCAACGCGGCGATCGGCAAGATGCTGACCGACAACGTCATCCTGGACCGCTTTGCGGCCACCGGCACGCGGCCATTCGCGCCCGACATGCGTCCGCCGCCGGCGCACGCGAAATTCCTCGCCGGAGAGTTCATGCGCTTCGAGGCGATGTTCAAGGCCGTTGGGGTCAAGCCGACAGAGGCCAAGTAGCGTGGCGTATCGAGCGGCGGCGAGGCTTCCTCATCGACCGCCGCCAGTCCCTCAAGCCGCGACGGCGGTCTCCCCGGCATCCTGGCGCACCGCTTCGGAGAGCAGGAGCCGGGCGATCTCGTGCGCCGGCATCGGCTCGCTCAGCAGGTAGCCCTGGATCTCGGTGCAGCCCTCGGACCGCACCGCGTCGAGCTGCGCCTCGCTCTCCACGCCCTCGGCGGTCGTCGTCATGCCGAGCCCCGCCGCCATGGCGGCAACCGCGCGCACGATGTTGAGCGAGCCGTTGCATTCGACGATGTTCTTGACGAACGAGCGGTCGATCTTGATGCGATCGAACGGGAAGGTCTGCAGGTAGCTGAGCGAGGAATAATACCGACTCCGGCTGATTGATTCAGGCGATGTGGGGGATTCCCAAGGGGAATCGAAGCATTTAGAGTCCCCGATAGGGGATCAGGAAACCCCACGCCTTTAGGCGGCATGGGTCTACTACGTGCCCGGTGTAGACTGGGGCATGGAATCCTACAAGCGTGGCAGCCATACGGTCTGGGACTGCAA
>Ga0247727_10003433_pt1 | contig 35026 bp, 32 predicted proteins | sample WisWelCaveWW1625_FD_202498 | JGI IMG/M metagenome (GOLD analysis project Ga0247727, IMG submission 202498) | Biofilm microbial communities from Wishing Well Cave, Virginia, United States - WW16-25 | ecosystem: Environmental > Aquatic > Deep subsurface > Groundwater > Cave microbial mat | place...
CGTGCAAGTGACGGCCCGACGAACACGTGCTAGCAACAATCCACTTGGCCTGCTGCTCGGTTCATTCCTGGGTGTTTCGTCTGCCGATTTGGTCACCCGATCTTGTGCCACGCTGGATGACAGAATTGTCGGCTTCAAGCCGGTCGCTAATGTGCCCGTGCCGGTAGTTCCGCTGGCCATTTTGCTCAACGATCAGCAAGGTGATCGGCAAGACACTTGGGAGTCGGCAATCACTCAGCGTGGTGGCGGCGATTCGTTCGGCTATGATTCAGATCGCAATCGAGTCGATTCGCACGCGGACAGAATTCCGGAACTAGAGCTTGTCAGTGGACTGCCGAACGACGCAGGAACAAATCCCAAATCAAATGTCGCACTGCTCGACTTGGGCGATGGCTACGACTTTCCGACTGTCACAAACCGCATTCGAAAAGGACTAGGCACTCAGGATCTGGGCGGTCTTGCCGGTTCATTGCGGTTGGATTCTGCAAACCGTCTTTCGCTCCACGGCAGCCCTCAATTGCCGCGCGAATTGGCCGCCGCATTCCGTGATATTCGAGGCCAATGCCGCGTTTGGCCGGTCTACGCTGAGAAAAAAGATTCACCTCAGCCAAACCACAACTTTGAAATTGTCGGTTTCGTCGGCGCCCGAGTTCTTCAGGTTCGAGACACCAGGGACGGTCGCCTGGCAGTTCGAGTTCAGCCGTGTTTTGTAGTCACGCGATCGGCCATTGCCGAGCCAAGGACCAGCAGCGTGCCGAAAAACTTCTACGTTCGCAAACTAAGCATTACAGGATGATTCTGTATGGCTACTAACACCATGGTTTTGCCCGATGCCCCGCAGGTGTGGACCAGCCGCAAGCAGGAGTTTCAGCGGCTCAAGACTCGACTGCACGAGCAGATGATCGAGTCAATGGACCTATCGAAGATTGGCGGCATGCCTGAAGAGCAACTACGACGGGAAATGAGGGTGCTGGCCGAAGACGTAAGCCACTCGGTCGGTGAGCCATTGAACTCCGATGAGCGGGAGCGGCTCGTCTCGGAGGTGCTGGATGAAGTATTCGGGATCGGACCGCTTGAAGCCGTAATGAAGGACCCGACGATCACGGACGTTTTGGTGAACGGGCCGAAGACGGTATACATCGAACGCAATGGTCAATTGGAATTGACGGACGTGGTATTTGCCGACGATCATCACCTCCTTCAGATCATTCAACGCATTGTCGGCCGGACTGGCCGAAGAATCGACGAACTCTCGCCGATGGTGGACGCTCGCATGCCGGACGGCTCGCGATTGAACGCGATTATTCCGCCCCTGGCCCGCAATGGGGCCGTGCTCTCCATTCGGCGCTTCGCTCACACGCGCGTTCAGTTCGCCGACACGATCCGAAATTACTCGATCACGCCGGAAATCGTGCAGTTCCTCGAGGCGGTCATTCGCGGCCGGTCCAACGTCCTGATTTCCGGAGGCACAGGCGCTGGTAAGACCACCATGCTCAACAACTTGAGCAGTTTCCTTACCGAACGAGAGCGTGTGGTGACGATCGAAACCACGGCGGAATTGGTACTCAAACTTCCGCACGTGGTCATGTTGGAAATGCGACCGTCCAACATCGAAGGACATGGATTGGTTACGCAACGTGATTTGCTGAGAAACAGTTTGCGTATGCGGCCCGATCGAATCATTATCGGCGACGTGTTGGGCCCCGAAGCGCTCGATATGCTCCAGGCCATGAATACCGGCCACGATGGCTCGATCAGCACGGTACACGCTAACGATACACGTGACGCACTGTCGCGGCTCGAACTCATGGTGGCCTTGTCCGGCGTGGAACTGCCCACGCTGGTTGTTCGCCAGTACATTGCGGCCGCCGTGAACATCCTGGTTCACGTCGCCCGGTTGAGCGGCGGCCTGCGCCGGCTAATCCGAGTCACCGAAGTTTGTGGATATCGAAGCGGCGATTATGAGCTCCACGACATCTTCACTTTCAGACAGTCCGGCGTTGACCGCGAGGGTCGAGCACAAGGGTCATTCTGGGCTACGGGTTATCGCCCCAAGTGCCTGGAACGGTTCAAAACCAGCGGCATTGAGTTGCCCGATTCCATGTTTGAAGAGCGCGAGCTGAAGTTCAACACGTAGCCGAGTCAAAGGGTAACTACCATGGCCTCGAACCCAAACATACCGACACTGAGCGAACCGGCCCTGACGGGCCTCATGCGCGAAGAGCATCGATTCTGTCCGCGATCGCCGCAGACATTTGGGGATCGCCTCAACCAATGGTTTGACTTGTTGGTCAGTCATTCCGGACTGGAAGTTACCCCTGCACTCGTGCTTTCGTCGCTAGTGTCCGTCGGCATGATCATGGCAGGTACGATGTTTGTCTGGCAGGAAAACTTGCTCTCTGCGGCCGTTGGCCTGCTCTTCGGCGTGGGCGGGTCGCTGCTGTTTCTGCGTATTTTGCGGAACTGGCGTTTTCGCCAAATCCAGCAGCAGCTACCGGAGGGGGTGGACATCATGATCCGGTCTGTGCGAGCAGGCCGAAGCTTGGAACAGAGCATCGAAGAGCTGTCGCGCGAGCTTGGTCCGCCGCTCGGCACGGAATTCAAGCGCGTGTCGACTCGGCTCGGGCTCGGGCTTTCGGTCGCCTCAGCGTTGCGAGAATTGCCACAGCGCGTGCCATTGCCTGGCGTTCATATTTTCGCCACTGCACTGACGATCCATCAGCAAACGGGCGGCAATTTGATACAGGCCCTCGAGCAGTTGGCTCAGACGATTCGAGATCGAGCGGAGTTTAGGGGCAAGTTCATGGCCGCCACGGCGGGCAGCCGATTTGCAACTGTGTTCCTGTTGGCCATCGGTCCGATCGTGCTGGCCTACCAATCGCTGCGCGATCCGGGCTACCTATCGGCCCTCACGCAGGAGCCGGCGGGCCGCTCGATTTTGATCGCTGCGTTCATCCTTCAGGTAGTCGGCAGTCTCTGGATCTTGAGTGTATTCCGCACCGGCGTGGGTGAAACAGACCTTTAGTATTGGACAGAGTTGGCATGAATCCAATTACCATTTGGCTCTTGGTGACACTTTCGACGTTGGCAATGATTCTTTTGATCGTTGTCATCGCAAAGCGGATGGGTTTTGGCAAGGCTTCGGTGGCCAAGGTTGACTCCGGAGTACCGGAGTCTGACGAGGTTTTTGGAGAATGGACCCCGGCCTTGGGCGCGCAGCTTCCCATTACCAAGAACATGGAGACGGACCTGCGCCGCGAATTGCGCTGGGCAGGATACTACCGCCCCACCGCACTGAGGGAATACAACGCTCTGCGATTCGTCCTGCTCTTCTCCCCGCTAGTTGTGGCTGGAATTCTGGCGATCCTTGCTCCGCCCGCAGCCACACGATCAGTGCTGGTGGGCGGCCTGATTGCTGGTGCACTCTTCTTCAGTATTCCACGTCTCTTGTTGGCCGCTCAGGCACGTCGCCGAGTCCAAATGATCCTTCGAGGTTTGCCGGACGCCGTGGATTTGATCAATATGGGCGTCAGCCGAGGATTGACATTTGGTGCAGCACTCGACCGCGTGCAGGGACAAATTCATGATATTCACCCAGAGCTGAGTGGCGAGCTCGCAATTTTGCAACAACAGGCAAGAATTGGCACACTCGAACAGGCGTTGCGCCAACTGGAACGCCGCATCGACACTCCAGAGATGCGTACATTGGCCGGAACGCTCGCCCAGACGGAACGGCTAGGAACCAGCTTGTCGGCCGCATTGGGCACTTACGCCGGCAGCGTTCGAGCTACACTCAAACAAAACGCCGAACGGGCCGCCAGCACGGCGCCGTTCAAATTGCTGTTTCCTATCGTGATGTGCATGGTGCCCGCCGTTTACATGATTCTGCTGGGCCCTGCAGTCCTAGAAATCAGCCGCTTCATCCGCAACCGCTCTCAAGTCCTCGGTGCCTCACGCGCCACTGCCACCCGCATCGGTTCGGCACCGATCACCCAGCAGCAGCCACGTCCATGAGGCTTGACCGTCCGGAATCCTGCTAATTCGCGCGGCCTCTTTTGCTGACCAGACCGAAAAAAGCGAACCGCTATCCCACATAACAATTAGTCCGCATTTCTCACCTGACGTAGGATGGGTCGAGCAAGCCTGGATTGTGGTGGGGATTCGCTCGCTCGAGAACATTAGCTCAACGCATGGTGTAATTTGGGGAGTCGTCGGCTGGCGAGGACGCACCAAGTCCTCACGCTCGCTTGACACACCCTACGTGAATCATCCCGGCGTGTGATTCTGCTCGGCGCACCTTTTGGCTCTCAATTGCGTAGTGACTCACAGTCAGGATAATCTTGGCCACAGGCGTGTTTTTGTATTTCGGCAACGACTAGAACAGTTCACGCTTGAGTTGGCGTGACACTCACCCGAAGCGTCCGCGAGGAAACATCGAGATTCTGACCTCGCTGACGCATCGGGTTGGTGTCAATCCACGAGAACGCAAACGTGAACTGCTCTAGGAAATCGAATTTCGAGTGACGACTGATGATCCCGCTGCGAGTTATTCTGCCAGGCTTGACACTTTGCCTTCTCAATCTACTCGGTTGCAACAACCAGCAAGCGACGGCCCCGACCGCCGCCAGGCCGTTTCGCGGATTGAAAATCAAAGTTCTAATTCCCGATCGCCCGGAATTGAAGGCCTGGCTGGACGATCAGCGTGGAGAATGGTCCGCGGATACTGGCGCCGAAGTTGAGATAAGTTCCTATTCTCAGGATGAGCTGTTGGCGTGGCCAATCGCATCAGCCGCCAATCAACTTACCGGCATTTCCAGTCCGGTGTGCGACGTTATCTTCTTGGCTTCTCCTAACATGGGGCACGCCGTTCTTGCAGACCTCGCGGCAAAAATCCCTAACGAAGTAATCGACGCCCCGGCCTACGAACGCAAGGATATTTCACCTGCCGTACTCAACCACCTTGTCGCCTGGGACAGACACCCACACGCGATCCCAGTTTCAGCCGAGTGCATGCTGGTTTATTATCGGATTGACCTGTTTGATCAGGAAGGAATTCGCAAACGATTTGAAGAAAAATATGGCCATCCTCTCGCCGCGCCGACCAGTTGGGAGAAGTTTGATCAGATCGCTGAGTTCTTTGAGGGCACAGATCTGAATGGCGACGGATCGCCGGACCATGCTCTGGTGATCTCCAGCGCCTCGGACGCAATCATTTGCCGGGCCGCCACTTTTGCAAAGACGGCCCAGAATTACAGCTTCTATTTCGACGTGGATACTCAAGCACCACTGGCAACGGGGCCCGTATTTCTCTCGGCGATGGAGCAGTGGGCCAAAATCGCTCCGACGATCGCGAACCGAACGGAACCCGACCCTCAGCTCTCAATTTTCACAACCGGCCATGCGGCGATGGCCCTGGGTTCGTCGGCATTGGCCGGCAAGTTGCTCAAAGCAAGGGCCGAGCAGGCTGAAAACCCCACCGTCGGCAAGGTGGCCTGCACAGCACTGCCGGGCAGCCCGCGAGTCTTCGAATACGACAAGCAAGCCTGGTTGGATTTGCCCGCTGGAAAATTGAACCACGCATCGGTCGTGAGCGGCCTCGTCGCAACAGTGCCGCGGCCCAGTCAGCAGCCTCACGTCGCACTCGACTTCCTGACGTTCCTGACAAACCGACAGAGAAGTTTGCCGTACGTCACGTCGCCCAACTACTCGCTGGGTCCGTTCCGTCTTAGCCACCTGGTCGATTCGGGAGCATGGATTGCCACCGGCTGGTCATCGAAATACACCCCCGGCTACTTGGCTGCAATGCTGGACAGTCTAAATGAAACCAACGTCGTCACAATCCTGCGCGTCGCAGGGTCTGAAGAGTATCATCAATCCCTTGATGCAGACGTTTTCGCCGCGCTTCGAAAAGAAACGACTCCATCGGACGCGCTCGCCCACATCGCGGAATCGTGGCGATCGATCACCGAGGCTCGCGGCCCCGACCGACAACGGCGTCAATACCGATACTCCCTCGGTATGCCGGTTCGCAACTGATTCCTGCTTTGCGAAAAACAGTTCTCCTGCTTATGCCATAGAGCAAGATTCCGAATCGCTCTCGATTATCGATGGTTGAATAGTCTGTTGACGATCGGTTGGAATCGACATATCTTACGAACCCTTGGTTTGAGTTACGTCAGCTAAGGGTAGCGCGCCCGTAGCTTAACTGGATAGAGCTTCGGACTACGGATCCGAGGGTTGTAGGTTCGAATCCTACCGGGCGTATTTGGACTTACGTCTATCGTGGAGAACGCGTTCTCCACTCGACGGCGCTTGCTCCGATTCTACTTCCTCATTCGCCGGCTTGGAGAACGCAGCTTCCATGCGATGCAAAGCTCTCCGATCTGCATCGCGAGTCCGACCGCGGTTGAACTTCCTTGTCGATGCCAGGTGAGCGCACACCACGGCCAGAGGAGTGCGTCGCGGCTCTGTGCGGCTTGGATGGAGACGTCGTCATCCTCACCACGCTGCGCACGCCCGTGGGGGTCGCCAACTCGACATCCATCACCGACTGCTTCCATGATCCGGTCGATGCGACAAACACGCAGAAGCGTTGGCAGAACGGACTGTACCTTGACCGGCCCGAAGAATGGGACGACCCCTACCGTTTTTTCCGCTGGTGAGCCAAACTGGTGCTTGCGAGCCGACAACTGGCCGCAGTGGCGCCGGCCGCAACGCGACGGGGTTATCGCGAGGAATTGGCGCCACCAAATAGGAAGGACCGTGGTGAAAACTCTTTCGATCCTGCTCACGACCGTGGCTGGCTTGTTGGCAGGGACAGTTGAGTCCGCCGAGCCGGAGCCTGCGTCGCCGCCAAGGCCCGTGCCGAAGCCGAATTTCGTCTTGTTCTTTGTGGACAACTTGGGCAATGGCGACCTGCACTGTTTCAATCCCGCGATGCCGCATCGCACGCCGAACGTCGATCGGCTGGCGGCGGAGGGGACGAAGTTCACCAGTTTTTATGTGGCGAGCGGCGTCTGCACTCCCAGTCGCGCGGCGCTCTTGACCGGCTGTTACCCGCGCCGCGTGGACTTGCACGTGAGCGATTCGAACTCCGCCGTGCTTCAGCCGCTTGCAAGGAAGGGGCTGCACCCCGACGAGGAGACGATTGCCGACGTTCTCCAGCGCGCCGGCTATGCGACGGGGATTTTCGGCAAGTGGCATCTCGGCGATCAGCCGCCGTTTTTGCCGCTGCGGCAGGGGTTCCAAGAATTCTGGGGCCTCCCGTACAGCGACGATATGACCAAGGACAAGCGACCTGCAGAATGGCCCGAGCTGCCGCTGATGCGCGGCGACAACGTCATCGAAGCACCACCCGATCGCGACTATCTCGTCCAGCGTACGACCGCCGAAGTAATCGGGTTCCTGGAGCGGAACCAGTCGCGGCCGTTCTTCGCATACATCCCGCACATGATGCCCGGCTCGACGCCGCATCCGTTTTCGAGTGCGGCCTTTCGCGGCAAGTCCGCCAACGGCGACTACGGCGACAGCGTGGAAGAGCTCGATTGGAGCACCGGTGAGATCATGGCCGCGCTCAAACGGCTCGGCCTCGACGACCGCACGCTCGTGGTCTGGACCAGCGACAATGGAGCGGTCCGCCGCAATCCGCCGCAAGGGAGCGGTGCACCGTATTGCGGCCAGGGCTATGAAACGTCCGAGGCGGGGATGCGAATGCCCTGCGTAATGCGCTGGCCGGGAAGAATTCCCGCCGGCCAAGTGCAGGACGAACTGTGCTCCACGATGGACCTGCTGCCAACCTTCGTGAACCTGGCCGGTGCGTCGCTCCCCGCGCGGCCGATCGATGGCCGCGACATCAGGCCGATTCTGTTCGGCGAACCGGGCGCGAAATCGCATTGGGACGAAATGGGGTTCGGCTACTACCGTCTCGAACAGTTGCAGGCCGTGCGAGCCGGATCATGGAAGCTGTACCTGCCGCTGCCCAACAAATTCACGGCCCTCAACCGCAAGGCCGAGCCGGCCAAGCTGGAGCTGTTCGACGTGCGACACGATGTCTCCGAGACGCGTGAAATCTCCGGCGAGCATCCCGATGTGGTGCGGCGGCTCACCGGGCTCGCCGAAAGAATCCGCGCGGAAATCGGCGATATGGACCAGCCCGGCACCGGCCAGCGCGGCGCCGGCTGGGTCGACAACCCAAAACCGTTGGTCAGATAATGTCCCCAAGCATCTGGACTGGCCCACGCTAACCGGCGATAAATGAGATCACGAAACATGACCCAAGATTGGTAGCTCTGCGCCATGAAACTGATCATCTTCCTGCTTTCGTCATTCATCACCGTTCAGTCGTCATCCGCCGCGGAACAGCGGCTCAACGTGCTCTTCATCGCCGCCGACGATATGCGTCCGCAACTTGGGTGCTATGGTGACGCTACCGTGAAATCGCCGCACCTCGACGTGCTCGCGCGGCGCGGGATGGTGTTCAATCGCAGCTACGTTCAGCAGGCTCTGTGCTCGCCTTCGCGCATCTCCATGCTCAGCGGACGCTACCCAGCGACGACGGGTATCTTTGAAATCGGCCGCCCGTTGCGGGCCACAATGCCGGACATCACGACGCTGCCGCAGCACTTTAAGAACCACGGCTATCACACGCGCAGCCTCGGAAAGATCTACCATGTCGGCATCGACGACGAGGCGTCGTGGACCGTCCCTGCGTGGCACAGCAAGAAGCCGCGTCACGGCCCGATCGCACGGGCGGCTATCGAAGCGAATCGAAGGGACAACGAGGCGAAGGGGATCAAGCAGCAGGGGCGAGCGAAGGGTGTGGGCAACTATGCCAGTCCTGCCTTCGAGGCGGTGGATTGTGCCGACGACGACTTGCTCGACGGCGACTGCGCGGCGAACGCGATCGCCCAACTGCGCGAGCACGCGCGGAACCCGGCGCGGCCGTTTTTCCTCGCGGTCGGTTTCGCCAATCCGCATGTTCCCTGGATTGCGCCGACGAAATACTGGGAGCTGTACGACCGCTCGAATCTGCCGCTCGCCTCGAACGAATTCCTGCCGAAGGGCGCGCCGGCGTTCGCCACCACGCCGGCCCAGGATTTTCCCTCGTATGCCAACGTCCCTGCGGGCGAACTGCCCGAGCCGTTCAAACGCGAGTGCCTGCACGGCTACCTTGCCGCCATCAGCTACGTCGACGCGCAGGTCGGACGCTTGCTTGCCGTGCTCGACGAGACCGGCTTGGCGAAAATCACCGTCATTGTTTTTTGGAGCGACCACGGCTACTACATGGGCGAACACACCTGGTGGGGCATGAAGCACAATAACTACGAAGGGGCCACGCGCAACTGCCTGATCATCTCCACGCCGCGCATGCCGCACTCCGGCGCGAAGACCGACGCGCTCGCGCAATCCGTCGATCTCGGCCCCACGCTCACCGAACTCTGCGGCCTCCCCGAGCACGACGGCTTCCAAGGTCGCAGTTTGAAACCCGTTCTCGACAACCCCGCCGCCACCGTCAACGACGCCGCCTTCAGTTGGTATCCCAAGGACGGCTGGCTCGGCGTCGCCATGCGCCTGGACCAATGGCGTTTCATCGAGTGGACCAAACCCGGTGAGCCTCACGTGCGCGAACTCTACAATATGGTCCACGACCCGCAGAACGACCTCAACGTCGCCGACAAGCCCAATCACGCCCGGCTCGTCGAGGAGTTCAGCACGCGCCTCCGCGAACGTTTCCCTGTGCAGGACTTCAAACCGCCGCCGGTGGTGAGGCAGGGCGGAAAGCGGTAGAAATGGCCAGGGTCTACTTCCCTGGAATGATTGGTGTTGTGTGTATACGATTCGGCCTGTAACGATCTACGGATCCGATAGGTGTAGGTTCGAATCCTATCGGGCGTGTTGGTCTGCTGATCTGAGCTGCAATGCCTGCCTGACAGTTTCCACTTCGCGCCTCGACCTCTTAGCCCAAATTAGAGACTTCTCGGCCAATTTTCAGAATTTTGGGTTCGAAATCAAACGTACGTCTTTTGCAGGTGGGACGAGAGTCGGCAAAACGCGATGTAGTGAAATCCTACTCCGTTGACTTCTGCTTTTTTCTTGCGATCCTCTCTCGTGATAGCCAATCACGAGTGAGGGATCGCTCATGTTTCTCAGACGCTTCGAGCGGCGGAAGAATGGGAAGCCGCACACTTATTGGGCGCTTGTCGAGGCGTATCGCACGGCGAAGGGTTCGCGGCAACGGGTCGTCGCGTATCTCGGCGACGGGCCGCGCACGGTGCTCGACGAACTGAGCCAACTCAAAAGCGGCGACGTGACGTTGCATGCCCGCTCCCCGCGCGACGGCAGCACCGGAGTGGACCGACACATCACGCTGCGAAGCGTGACCGAACCGGACGTGGGCCAAACGGCGCTCCTCTCCCGCCTCGGCCTCACGCTCCCCCGCCGTCTCCGCCGCCTCGACGACGTGACCAGAATGTAGTGAAATAAACACCCCGAAATCGCACCTAAGTCCTTGGTTGATGGTCGCAAGTCTTTAACTTGGGTTAGGCACAGTTGTACGCCACATGCCACAGTCTTCTGCTCCCGTCAGCGTTGCCACTCGCTTGTTCTGAAGCTAAATCGACTCACCTTGGGCGCAAGGGTGTGCGGAACAGTCGCTACAGCGTGCGGATTTGGCGCGGCGTGAATCGAGAAGTTGGGGTGCTTTTCGAGCCTTTGCTCCCGCCATCAACTGGCATAGTGAGTGCGATCCCAAGAAAGCGAGGACCGTGACTACTGGAGGTGCGATGTCGATTCTCCGTTACGACCTGACCAGCAACGACTGGGTGATCTTCGCACCGTCGCGGGCGCGCCGGCCGCTTGCGTTCAAGAAGATGGCGCGACTGAACACCCTGCCACTTCTTTCGGATAGCACCTGCCCGTTCTGTCCCGGCAACGAGCGCATGACCCCGCCGGAAATTTACGCGCTGCGCGGCAACACGGCTCCGAACATGCCCGGCTGGCGAGTGCGGGTGATTTCGAATAAGTTTCCGGCCTTGCGAATCGAGGATGACCTTCGCCGGCTCGAAGACGGTCCGCTGTTCCGTTACATGGGCGGCTGCGGCGCCCACGAAGTCATCATTGAATCCCCGGAGCACAACACGATTCTGGCCCAGCAACCGGTCGAGCAAATCGACCTTGTGCTGCGGACCATGCAGGTTCGCTTCAATGACCTGATGCGTGACGTGCGGTTCCAAACGATCGTGCTGTTTAAAAAACCACGGCGAAGTAGCGGGCACTTCGCTCGCACACCCGCACTGCCAACTCATCGCGACGCCCGTCGTTCCGCGAATGATGAGGATCAAACATCGCGTGGCCACCGACTACTTCGATCAAACCGGCCACTGCCTGTACTGCGTGCTGCTCGCCGAAGAACTCGCCTGCGGCAAGCGCGTCATCGCCGAGACCAACCACTACGCGGCGTTTCTGCCGTACGCCTCACACGTGCCTTTCGAGACGTGGATTCTCCCGAAGCGGCATCAGACGTCGTTCGGCCTGGTGGATGCCGCATTGCTGCGACCGCTCGCGGAAATCCTCAAAACCGTTCTCCTGAAGCTGCACGTCGGCCTGGAAAACCCCAACTTCAACATGACAATAGACACTGTGCCGCGCGGAGACGAGGACAAGGAATACTTCCTCTGGCACGTGCAAATCCTGCCGCGACTCACGACCCCCGCCGGCTTTGAACTGGGCAGCGGCATGTCGATCAATACCGTCTTGCCCGAAGAGGCTGCGGAGTTCCTAAGAGGAGTCGAAACGGTGTAACAGGACATCGCCGACACCTTTCGGCGGTTCTCCTCGCTGTGTGTGTCGGGATGACACGGCACATAACGTGCAAAAGGTGGGATCACTGGGGATCAGAGGCCAGGAGATCAGCATGAATACCAAGGTTCGCTCGCTCAACCTAGTGCTGCTTGGTGTGGTCATCGGCATCATCGGCCTTGCAGTCGGATTACACATCGTGGGCCCGGCCGGAACTGCCATCTCGGACGGTGACGTGCCTGCCGCAAACAAGGTCTGGACCTGCTCGATGCACCCGCAAATCCGCATGAATCGCCCGGGTCGTTGCCCGATCTGCGGCATGGAATTGGTCCCAGTCGCGACTACGCAAGATATGGTTGTGGGCGACTACGGCGGCCTGACCGAGCACCTTTCGCTCAGCGAGCATGCGCGGCAAATGGCTCGCGTCGAGACGGTCCCGATCGAGGAGCGGGAACTCTTCAAAGAGATTCGCACCGTGGGCAAGGTGGACTTCGACGAGACGGGCGTGGCCCACATCGCCGCGTGGGTGGATGGCCGCGTCGATGAGGTCTTCGCCAATTTTCCCGGCAGTCGTCAAACAGGGCGACCATCTCGTGAAAATCTACAGCCCCAGCCTAAGTAGACCGGCATGAGAAAGTATGCTGGCGAGCGGGGGGCGTCAGCCCCCTGATCCTTATGAAAGTTCGGCACATCAGGGGGCTGACGCCCCCCGCTCGCCAGCCCAATTGTCAATGCCGGTCTACTTAGTCATCGGGCAGCAGGAATTCCTGCTGACTCACCGGCGTGAGCAGGAGTCGCGGAAGACGGACACGGGACTCTCGCTTGCTGCGGCCACGCGCGAACGGCTGCGGCGGTTGGGTATGACCGAGGAGCAGCTCGATGAGCTGGCTCGCACGGGCGAAGCTCAGACGCACGTGGTGGTCTACACACCGATTGGCGGCACGGTCGTCGAGAAGAACATTCGAGCCGGCCAGTACGTCAAGGAAGGCGATTCGCTGTTCACGATCTCCGACCTTACCCACGTCTGGCTCATCCTGGAGGTCTACGAATCCGAGTTGTCATGGGTCCGCTTCGGGCAGTCGATCGAGGTAACGCTGGAGAGCGAGCCGGACGCGAAATTCACCGGCACGGTCGGGTTCATCGAGCCGCTGCTCAACGAGGCGACTCGCACGGTGCGCGTTCGCGTCATCCTCCAGAACGACACAGCCAAACTGAAACCGGGCATGTACGCCCAGGCACTCATCCGCGTGCCGATCACGCCGGACGGCAAGCCTGCGCCGACGGGACTGGAAGGCAAGTACGCCTGCCCGATGCACCCGTATGTCGTGTCCGACACCGAAGGGAAGTGCTCGGTCTGCACGATGCCGCTCGAACTCGTGCCCGGCAAACCGGACAGCGACTTGGCGAAGAATCCGCCGGAGATCTTGGCAGTGCCAGTCGAGGCTGTGCTGAGCACCGGTCGCCGCCGGCTCGTGTACGTCGAACAAGAGTCAGGCCAATACCACATGACCGAGCCGAAACTGGGCCCACGAGCGGGCGAATTCTATCCAGTGTTTGGCGGCTTGAAGTCCGGCCAGCGTGTGGTGGTGCGAGGCAACTTCCTGCTCGATTCACAGTTTCAGATTGCCGGCAAGCCGAGCCTGCTCTACCCAGAAGGCATCACCGGCGGAGCAACGGGACACGCGGGACACGCACCGGCCGAATCAGCAAAGCCGAGTGCTCCGCCGAAAGGCGGCCACGAAGGACACGACAAGTGATCGCGGTGCATCCTGGAGGTTTGAGTCATGATCAACGCGATCATTCGCTGGTGCCTAAACAACACGTTTCTCGTCCTCATCGCGGTGCTGGCGGTGATCGGCGGCGGGTGGTACGCGCTCAAGAATACGCCGGTCGATGCCATCCCCGACATCGGCGAAAAACAGGTCATCGTGTTCGCGGACTGGCCCGGTCGCAGCCCGCAGGACGTAGACGATCAGGTCACCTATCCGCTCACGATCGCGCTGGAAGGCACGCCAGGCGTGAAGGTCATCCGCTTGGCGAGCGGCTTTGGCTTTTCGATGGTGTTCGTCATCTTCCACGACAAGGTGGATTACTACTGGGCCCGCAGCCGAGTGCTCGAACGCATGAACGTCGCTCGCTCGCGGCTGCCGGCGGGTGTCGAGCCGGTGCTTGGGCCGGATGCAACCGCGCTGGGTCAAGTGTTCTGGTACACGGTCGAAGGCGAGGGCTTCGACCTGGGCGAGCTGCGGTCGCTGCAGGATTGGTACGTCCGCTACCAGATCAACGCGGTTGAGGGCGTCTCGGAGGTCGCCTCAATCGGCGGGCACGTGAAGCAGTACCAGATCGACGTGGACCCGGTGAAGCTTCGGGCACACGGCGTGACCTTGGCTGAGGTCGTGGACGCGGTGCGGCGGTCGAACATCGACGTCGGGGCCAAGGTCGTCGAGATCAACGAGGTCGAATTCTTCAGGTCGCCAACATCAGCTACACCATTGGCCCGCAGGAGATCAAAAGCGAGAACACGCTCATCGTGGGCTACGTCATCCTGAACACCCGTGACCGCCACGAGGTGAGTGTCGTCGAGGATGCCGACAAACTCATTCAGGCCAAGATCGCCAGTGGCGAGCTACACTTCCCGCCCGGCTACTACTACAAGTGGGCGGGCCAGTTCGAGAACCAAGTGCGGTCCATGAAGCGCCTGTCACTGCTCGTACCGCTCTGCCTGCTGCTCGATTTCGTGCTGCTCTACATGGGCTTCAAGCGCTGGTGGGTCGCATTCCTCTGCTTCACCGCCATCTATGTCATTCATGGTGCGAGTCATCGCTGCCTGGTTGGCGCGCACGAGCTGGCGGGCGGCGAGTGGCTCGAAGATCGCATCGGCCAAGTGGAAGGCCGCTACGGGTCCGCCGCCGATGAACGCGGCATTGCGGCTCACTTCGATCACGTCACCTCGCGTATCCTGAATCCGTCCGTCATGCTTGTTGTACAGCGGTCCGGCCGAGATGCTGGGGAGCCACAGGACTTCTGCCCCGTCGAGCCGGGCAAGCGACTCACTGAGACGGTGCTGGGCAAACCGGATTTGCAAATTGTTCGCGCCAGCGAGTCGAAGTGCCGTAGGCAGGTCGATAGGAAATGCCTTGTCGCTAGCTTCAGATTGAGTCCGCGAACCTGTCTCCTTGCGCGAAGTCTGCTCTGGAGAGTGGTTGAGCGTTTGCTCGGCAGACGCCACAACGATGGCTGGGTCGGAAAGCGGCGGTTCCCCGGAAGATTTGTCAATGGAATCGGTCTGCTTCGTGGACTTGGAGGATTCGAGGCCAGTTGTTGCAGCTTGCGGGTCGGTCGGCCTTGCTCCCAGATTCGATCCGGCGGTCGGATCGGAGCGACAGCCAAGACAGGCCGCAACCATCGTCGGAAACAGACAAATGCTCACGAATTTCCACAGGCCGCGTCGAGACTTCCGTGTCATGCCTCACCTCTCCGTTCTTACTGGCTTTGCAGCTTCGATCTGTCGTATCAATAGTATCGGCCGAATCGGGACGAAGGGTTCACGTTTTGGAAGGCGCGTTGTTCTTTACCACGACCACAGGCTGACCGTCGCGAATCGACGCTCTACCCGCGGTAATGATCTCCTCGTTGCCGTTCAGCCCCGACGTGATTTCGACCTTGCGCCCGTCGTTCAAGCCGATGGTGACGGGGAGACGTTTGGCCTTTCCGTCGGCGACACAGTACACGAAGGTTCCGGTCGAATCATTGGCCAGGGCGGCTGCGGGGACGGTCAGGGTGCCAGGCTTGTCTTCTAAAACGATCGACGCGCGGCCGTACATGCCAGGGTAGAGCTTGCCGTCTTCGTTCTTGATGTGGATTTCCGCGCGCACCTTTCGGCCCGTACCGAGCACCGGCGCGAAGCGGGCGATCGGCCACTTGAAGTTTGTTCCCGGTAAGGCATCTAACTCGGTCTGGACTTGGTCGCCGACGTTCAGGTAAGGCACGTCCTTCTCTGGGATGTCCACGACTACCCGAAGCACGTCAGAACGGACGATGCGAAACAGCGGCGTGCCGTCGGCTTTCGAGTCGATGTAGGCGCCTGTATGCACGTTTCGCTGAGTAATGACGCTGTCGTACGGAGCACGGATGGTGGCATACTCCAGCAGTGCTGCGACCCGGTTCGCGTCGGCTTGAGCAACTCCGACGCCGGCCTCGGCACCTATCACATCGGACTTGGCCTTGGCCAGCTTTGCCTTCTGTACTGAGATGTCCGCGCTCGCGGACTTGATTTTGGCTGCTGCCTCCGCGCGGGCGGCGTCGGCCGATTGCATCTGAAACTGCTTCTCATCCACTACCGCTTGATTGATCGAAGTCGTTTCCGCCAGATTCTTGATGCGCTGGTGGTCCTTTTGCCGGTACTGGAAATCCGCTTCCGCTTTCAGCTTCGCGGCCTCTGTGAGCGCCACCCGCGCGGCCGCCGCGTCGACCTCCGCCTCCGCAGCGTCCACGGCGGCGTGGGCCTGCACGACCGCCGCCTTTGCTTGTTCCAGAAATTGCTTCTTCTGCTCGAACTCTTGCACCAACTCCGGGATGTACAGCTCAGCGACCACGTCTCCTTTCTTTAGACGGTCGCCGATGTCCACTTTGACTTCCTTCAAGAATCCTGACGCCTTGGCGTAGAGATCGGTCTGTTCGAAGGGCAGCAACTCCGCCGGGCCCGGCTCGGTCACACGCTTCAGGTCCTCGCGAGTGACTTTGACCGTCTCGACGCGCACGGCAGAAAACTGTTCCTGCGCGGGCGATCCCACCTCATTGGCCGTGCTTGCGTTTGACCGCGATGCGATCGAGATAAACCAAATAGCCCCGACCGCAATAAGGCAGACTACCAGCGACGAATAGATCCCAACACGAACTGGTTTCGACATCTTTCTAACCTCCAGTAGCCGAATTCGCCAGAATTCTGGCGGCCGAGAAGTCCGAATTCGGGCGGCCGAGAAGTCCGAATTCGGGCGGCCGAGAAGTCCGAATTCTGGCGGCCGAGAAGTCCGAATTCTGGCGGCCGAGAAGTCCGAATTCTGGCGGCCGAGAAGTCCGAATTCTGGCGGCCGAGAAGTCCGAATTCTGGCGAATTCGGCTACGAGTCGTCCGTTGTTGTTTGAACGAGTCCGTGCTTTCGCAGGTACGAGTAGATCCTCCAAAACCGATCCCAATAGTCGGCTTGCCACAGCGTCAGTTCCGGGTAACCCGGAACGAGGCAACCGGTGTAGGGATAGTCTCGAAAGCAATCTTGATTCACTAATCCAGCTCGCTCGGGATTGCGAGCGATGTATTCGACCACAGCCTCAAAGGCGTTCCGCTCACGTTCCTCCTCTCGCAGAACATGGTCGTACGGTTGCTGCTGAAAGCGGACGCCGAGCTTCTCGAGAATCGGATTCAGTTGTTTGCGGAAGTAGCGCGCGGCGTTTCGCTGATCAGACTCGTCGAGAATTCCGACCCAGAGCAAGTGCATGTGATCGGGCATGAGACAGTAGATCGGGCAACACAGCCCATATCGAAACATAGTGTGTGCGACGATCTCACGAAACTTGTAATCGAAAATGGGTATCAGCCAACCCGTTTTCCGGTCTTCAATGGTCATGGACCAGTGGACGTATGCTTGGCCGCGGTAGTGCTCGGGAGGCAGTCGCTTGAGGTAATCGTTTCGGCCAGCATAGGGTTCGCTCGGCGTCGTCATCTGGTCACCTCCTGCACTCGTAGCCGAATTCGCCAGAATTCGGGCGGCCGACAAATCCGAATTCGGGCGGCCGACAAATCCGAATTCGGGCGGGAACCGGAAACTCCCGAATTCTGGCGAATTCGGCTACACCGGCTGAGCGTTCGATCGCTTCAGGATCACGTACAAACACGGGACAACGAACAGCGTTAGCACGGTGGACACCGTGAGTCCGCCGATGACTGCTCGTGCCAGCGGCGTGTTCGCTTCGCCGGAGGTCAGGGCCATCGGCAGCAGGCCGATCACAGCGGCCAGCGAGGTCATCAGAATTGGCCGCAGCCGCACTGCCGCGGACTTGACGACCGCTTCGTAAAGCTCCAGCCCCTGTTCGGCGCGGAGTCGGTTCGCGAACTCGACGAGCAGGATCGAGTTCGACACGGCGATGCCAACCATGAAGATCACGCCCATGAACGACTGCACGTTCACCGTCGTGCCGGTCAGATAGAGCGCGGCCAGCACGCCAATGATTCCCAGCGGCACGGCGAACATGATGATGAACGGGTCGAGGAACGAGCGGAACTGGGCCACCATGATCAGGTAGATCAGGATCGCGGCGAGCACGAGTCCGAAACCGAGGCTCGCGAACGACTCCTGCATGCTGGCCACTTCGCCGCGCATACGCACGGTGTAGCCTGAGAGCATCTCGCCTGGCTTGTCCGGGTTGGGCACCGACCATGACGGAACCTTGGAGGTGCCGCTGGTCGTAGCCGAATTCGCCAGAATTCGGGCCGTTAACCCTCGCCCCCGAATTCTGGCGAATTCGGCTACACTCCTCCCTTGCTGCTCCCACTGCGACAACACCTTTTGGATGTCGGCCGCAAGCGATCCCACGTCGCGGCCCGACACGTTGGCGTAGATGTTGATGACTCGTGTGAGATTCAGGTGCGAGACCTCGACGGCGGCCGTGCCCGGCTTGAAATTGGCCACGTCACGCAACAGCAGCGGCTTCGTCGAACGCGAGCCGCTCATCGGAGTTATCGGCGTGTTTTCCAGCGACGCCAGCGAGTCGATATCTTTCTCGCGGTACGTCACGCCGACGAAGTAGTGGTTGCCCATCGTGTAATCGAGCCAGAAGGCCGGGTCGAAGCTCGTCGAGGAGTTCAGCACGCTCATCAGGTTCTTCACGGCGTCTTCCTGCGTGATGCCGAGGTACGCCATCTTCACGCGGTCGGCGTCGATGTTGATCGTCGGGTAGTCCACCATTTCCTGGATGCGCACGTCCGCCGCTCCGGGCACCTTGGCCACCAGATCGCGCAGATCCTGAGCGATGCGGTACTGCGTTTTCATGTCCCGCCCTTCGATCTGGATGTTGATCGGTGACGGCAGCCCGAAATTCAGCGCGGACGAAACCAGACCGCCCGTATCGAAGCTGAACTGAACGCCGGTGAAGTCGGTCGCGAGCTTGTCCCGCAGCCGCTCGGCGTATTCGAGCGAGGACGTGTGTCGCTCGTGCCGGGAGACGAGCTGCACCAGCATGGTGGCGTCCATCGGACCCGCGTTCGGCGTGTAGCCGGCGGGCCAGTCGTAAAGCACGCCGATGTTCGTCACGATCATCTGACGGTCGTGCTCGGGAATCTCTCGCTTGATGATCTCCTCGACACGCTGGCAGATTTCTTCGGTCTTTTCCAGCCGTGTGCCGGCCGCTGCCCGCACGCCGATCACAAACTGCCCGGCGTCGATCTGCGGGAAGAGTTCCTTGCCGATCAGCGGATAGAGCAACAGCGACGCCGCGAAGCCGACCAAACCAAGAAGAATGACCAAAAAGCGCAGCCGCAGTGCTCGCCGCAGCAGCCCCTCGTACCCCGAACGCAAGGCGTTAAACATCCGGTCGAAAACCCGGAACAGCGAGAATCGTGGGTAGCCGAATTCGCCAGAATTCGGGGGCGCCGCGCCAGAATTCGGATTGGGCCGCGCCCCCGAATTCTGGCGAATTCGGCTACCGATGTCGGCCCGCAAGAAGTACGCACAGTAGGCCGGCGACACCGTGCGCGAGAGCAAGTAGGACGCAAACATCGCGAACGCCACGCTCAGTGCCAGCGGCGTGAACAGGTATTTGCCCATGCCGTACAGGAAGATCACCGGGAAAAACACCGCCACGGTCGTGATCGTCGAGACCAGCACCGGTAGGGCGATCTCCATCGCGCTTTCCAAGGCGGCGCGTTTCGGTGGCTTGCCCATCTCCAGGTGCCGGAACGTGTTCTCCACGTCCACGATCGCGTCATCCACCAGTCGGCCCATCACGAGTGCCAGCCCGCCCAGCGTCATGGCATTCAACGTGTTGCCGGTAAAGTAGAGGCCGATCACCGCCACGAGCGCCGACAGCGGAATGGTCAGGGCAATCACGACGGTCGAGCGGAGACTGCCGAGGAAAAACAGAATCATCAGGCTCGCCAGCACCGCACCCAGGCCCGCCTCACGCAGCAGGGCGTTGATGTTCTCGCGAACGTACACCGACTGGTCGGCGACGACCTTCAAGTTCAATTCTTCGGGACCCTTGCCCGGCAAGCGGCTCTTGAATTCCGGGATGCGCGCCTTGATGCCGTCCACGACCTCAATCGTGTTGGCGCCCGGCCGACGGTAGACCGGGATGTAAACCTGCCGCTTCGACTCCCAGGTCGGAGGCTCGCTGATCCGCACGGCATTGGTCTGAATCGCACTCGTGTCCTTCACCTCGCCCACGTCGCGCACGAGGACGACTTGTCCCTGGCTCAGCGAATTCCATTTGTCTTGCGTGATTTTGATGGGGATGTTGTTGAAGTCGTCTACCTTGGGCACCATGCTCTCCAGGTTAATCGAGTAGTCGAAGTCGCCGATCTTCGCGCTGCCGGTGGGGATCATCAGGTTGTGTTCCTTGAGCGCGCGGTGCACGTCCATAAGCGACAAGTCGTAAGCCTGGAGTTTGTTCCGGTCCACGTACACGTAGATGCGCCGCAGCCGACCGCCAAACACCGCTGGTGCGATCACGCCCGGCGTGCCGGACAGCATGTTCCGCACGTTGAAGTAGGCGAGGTCATAGACTTGAGTTTCATTGAGCGTGTCGCTGGAGGCGGCCAGCAGCGTGGTCGGCAAGCTGGCCGTGGGATCGAACAGCATGACCATCGGCGGAATCGTGCCCGGCGGCAAGTAGTACATGTCGGAAATCGCCAAGGCCGCGACCTGCGACATCGCCGTGTTCGGATCAATGTCGTCGCGGAAGTAGTCCTTAAGCACACTCACCCCGATCATCGACCGAGACTCTTGCCGGGCGATGCCCTCCGCCTGCGAGGTCCACCGCTCTAGCCGGTTGGTCATGTCGCGCTCGACAATCTCGGCGGGCATGCCGGGATAGAGCGTGAGCACCTGCACCGCAGGCGTGCGATATGCTGGCAACAGGTCCACCGGGATCAGCCCCTCATGCCACGGCAGCGGCGTGACCACGTAGCCGATCACGATGATGAACAGGCACATCACGATCACGGCGTACGGGTTGTAAATGGAAACGCGGACGATCCAGCTTGCTTTCTTCTCGCTGGATTCAGCCGACTCGTAGCCGAACTCGCCAGAGTTCGGGGCGGTCGGTCGTGCCGGTTTCATTGAAATGTCGTCCGTTTCGCTCATTATTATTTCCGTAGCCGAATTCGCCAGAATTCGGGCCGTTCCTCCGGCCCCCGAATTCTGGCGAATTCGGCTACGCGTTAGCCTTCGTGGTAACTGCCGTACGCACTCAGTACCTTCTCCAGCGTCTCCGGCGAGGCCACGCCAATGACGACCACCACGTTGTCCGCGGTGATGCCAGAGACCATCTGGTAGTTCCTCTCGCGGCACCGATGTCGTCCACGACCCTGCGTGAGCTGCGCACGGTCATTCGGAAATGCGTCGAGGCTTTCCTTGGCAAGCACGACGATGGAAATGGCAGACTGATCGACCTGGCCAACGATGTACGCGGCTGGCTGATCCTTCGCGGCACGCACGCCGGCCCCGGCCACGGCGAAGTTCACGTCCTTGCGCGGCGGGCAATGCACGCGGAACGGTACCTGCCCTTTCAGATAAGTTTCAACCTGCTCGTCCGACTCAGAGACGAACTCCGGTTTGAGCGATCCCGCGGCCCAGTGCTCATGCCAGGCCGCGGCAATCGTCGCCAACTCTGATCCGTGCGAGTCGGCCGTGTAGCTGAATTCGCCAGAATTCAGACCTTCCCGACCTCTGGCGAGTTCGGCTACGGTTCCGTAGACGATCGCCGCTACGATACATGCCGCTGCCGCCAGCATGCCGCCGAAGACAAGCCAGCGCCGCCTCGCCGGAACCGCCCCATTGATCCCGGCGCGGATGAGCACTCGATCCCACAGCGCGGGCGTGGCTTCACCTTCAGCGAGCCGCTCATTGATCGCCTGCTCGAAGTGCTGCTGCTTGGCAAACCACTCGGCACACTCGGGACACATGCCGAGGTGGTCGCTGATGCGAAAGTGCAGTTCCGGGTCGCCCTCGCTATCGAGGTACAAAATCAAGTGCTGTCGGGCTTCGTTGCAGTTCATGACACAGACCCTCCCTCCTCACACATGCCCGTCTCTCCGCTGGCGCGACGGTTCGGGTGAGGAGTACGAAACAGACCGTGCTGGGTCGCATAATCGGCCAGCCTAATTCGCAACCGCTTCCGCGCTCGTGACAGGTATCCAATCACGCTGCCCACTGGTATCGAGAGCAGCTCGTGAATTTCCTTGTAGCTGAACTCGCCGATAGCACGGAGCAATAAGGCTGCCCGTTCCATCGGAGCGAGCCGCTCCAGGGCATCCACCACAACGTCGTCAAAGTGCTCCAACACGACATCGGGGTCATCGAGCATGGTATCGAACGTGTCACCATTCAGCACCAGTTCCCAAGACTCCTCGGCGGGGAGGTCCGCCGGGATCTCTCCGAGCACAACCGGCTCATGCTTCGTGTTGCGGTTGAAGACCTCAAAGGTGACAAACCGAAATATCCACGCCTTGAAATTGGTCCCCTTCGCGTAGCGGTCAAACTTGGCGAACGCATCCGCTACAGCACTCTGAATCGCATCCTCCACTTGCGAACGATCGCGAAGCATCCGCCGACAATAGACCTCCAGCGGCCCCCGCAGAGGACGCAGGAGTTCGAGAAACAGGTCAGCCTTGGCCTTTGCACCGCTCAAGATCGTGAATCCCCGGCATCTAGGACGCCTTCTACTTATTAAACGTCTTGACGGCCTCAAAATAAGACAGGAATCTAAAGAGAATTTGCTATGTGCGCAATCCTGGCCATCGTGCTCATGAACGGCATCATCGGCATTCTTCAGGAAGAGAAAGCCGGGCGAGCTATGGCGGCACTTCAAAAGCTATCCGCACCGTTCGCCAAGGTAATCCGCGACGGCGTGCTGCAATCGCTCCCCGCCCGCGATCTGGTGCCGGGCGACCGCATAGAACTGGAGGCGGGCGACAATCCCGGCGCGCCGGGACGCGGCTCATTGAAGTGTTCAGCTTCCGTGTCCAAGAGGCTACCTTCACCGGGGAATCGCTACGGGCCTACTTAAGGATAAGGAGAGAGTTATGAAATGGTCTTGGAAGATACACACCTGGCGGAATGTAGAAACACTGACTGGAGACCAGCGATGAAACAGGCTTTGGAAAAATCCGACACCATTGAGGTGCCATGCTGCGGGGCGGAGTTGTTGCACGACCCGAGCAATAACAAGGACGCTGCGTTTACTGCGGAAGAGCGTGATCGGCTGGGGCTGCGCGGGCTGCTCTGAAGAGGTCATCCGCGAGATGGCCCGCCACGTCGAACGGCCGATCATCTTCCCGCTGAGCAACCCAACCTCAAAGGACGAGTGCACGCCGGCCGAAGCGATCCGTTGGACCGATGGCCGCGCGATCGTCGCCACCGGCAGTCCGTTCGCCCCGATCGAACACAACGGCCGCACGCACGTGATTGGCCAGGGAAACAACGTCTACGTCTTCCCCGGCGTCGGCCTCGGCTCAATCCTCTCCGAGGCCCACGAAGTCACTGACCTCATGTTCCTCGTCGCCGCCCGCACGCTCGCCGACTGTGTCACACCCGACCGCATCGCCACCGGCGCCGTTTATCCCGACCAAACCTCCCTTCGCGACGTGAGCCGCCGCATCGCCGCCGCCGTCATCCGCCAAGCCCGCCTTGAATCTGTCGGCCGCCTCATCCCCGACGACGCGATCGATGAACTCGTGAAAGACTCAATGTGGTTCCCGGAGTACCGGCCGTACATGTTCAGGGGCTGACATTGCGGTGTACGTGCGGATACGGTTCCAGATGTACCAACACGTCACGAAGGTTGGGGAACTCGCTCAGAAGTTGGTCCTTGACGACGTGGCCGATGCCGTGGCCTTCGGCGACGGTGAGCTGAGAGGCGACTTCGATGTGGATGTCGGCCAAGTATTCGAGGCCAGTCTTGCGAACCCAGGTTTTTGCGACGCCGTCACAGGATTGTGGGTGTTACGTTCGCGGGCTCGGACCCGGCCATTTCGTGAGCCGCTCCCGCCTCTTCGACGGTAGTGTCTTCAACACTCTCTTCGATCAGAGACTTCCTGCATGGGTCACCTCCGCTGTGTTGCACCATGAAAATCTACCTGTTCTGCGGTCCGCATCGCCTTGTTTTCACCTACGTGTGGTAGGAAAACGCGGCAACGTGCGGGTGCTCCAACTGCTCGAAGTCGGCGTAGTTCATGCGGATCGCTTCCTCATGAGAAACTGTTGCTCTTTCATGGTCGTGCCTCCAAATGATTCGCCCCATTGGGCCGGGTCCTCGGTGGGCGATCCCGTCAACAGATTGTGCGGTTTCGGCTCACCCCGCAAGCTTGACGACCGGGTCGCCGGCTAGATTCTTGAGAAAGCAAACGTCGCGCCCTGGTTGTACGGCGTTTTCAAGTCTGAGGACTTGACCGGCTGATATTACACGGTATCGTGTAACTATGGCCAAGCGGCGTGCTGCCCAGAATGTTCGAAGTCATCCGGGCCCCGTGCCTGCCGTGGCGGTTCGGCCACTCTTGAGCGCGCGGCAGGCTGCGGAATTGATGCGGCTGTTCAAGGTGTTTTCGAACATCACGCGATTGCGGTTGCTACACGCGCTGGTCCGGCAAGATGAGATGTGCGTGACGGAGCTTGCCGTGGCTGTGGGCATGAAGCCGCAGGCCGTGTCGAACCAGCTCCAGCGGTTGGTGGACCGCGGCATCCTGAGCCGCCGCCGCAACGCGACCAATATCTACTACCGTGTGGTCGATCCCTGCGTGCGTGTGCTGCTGGATCGGGGACTGTGCTTGATCGAGTGCTGGCCGGAAGACGCGGCGACAACCAAGGAGTGATCCATGATCGCAAGGCGACTTGTGACGATCCTGTGTACCACGGGGCTTGTGTTCGGTGCCACGGCTGTTTCGTCCGGCACGCGATCGCACGCAGAAGAGCCTGACCGAACACCGGCCGTGGAATCAAGAGCCTATTTGCTCGCCTGCCAGGATGACCCGAACACCTTCAAGCTGCCGCCGAAGGACATTCAGTGGCAGGAACTGCACAGCATCCTGGACGAAAAGGCCGCGATGATCATTCGGGTTGTCGATCGTAGCCAGATCGACGTGTCGCCCTACATCGACACCGAGGGCTTGCGGCTATACGTCGCGTCGGCGGAGTGTCGCAAACAGTTCGCGCAGCTTCCCCGCGAGAGCGAAGACCGGATCACTCTCGCCTACCTCGTGAGAAATCTGATGCTGCGACGCTACTCGGCGACCGGGACTGAACCGGATCGCGTCCCGGTGTGCGGCGAGGCGGGCAAGAAGCGCGGCACACAGGCGATGGTGTTCATCAAAGGCGGCGAGTACGTCCGCTCGGGTCATTACTTCACATCGCAAAGTGCCGAACTCGGCGAACGCAAGGCTGAGAAGTACCGCGTGCGCGTCACGTCGTTCTACATCGACAGATACAAAGTCACCAACGAGGAATACTGTCAGTTCCTCAACGACGGAAACGCCGGCTACTGGAACTCGGCGCCGTGGTCGAACATTACACGCGAGGCGGGAGGTCGATTCATCGTACACCCGGACAAGGCCAAGTGGCCGGCTATCGCCGTCAACTGGTACCAGGCGGCGGGCTTCGCCGAGTGGGCCGGCAAGCGGTTGCCTACCGAAGCCGAGTGGGAGTTTGCCGGAGGCGGCAGCGCAGGACGCAGGTATCCCTGGGGCAATGAGTCGCCCGACTCGACGCGCGGGTGCTCGCTCACCAGCGGGGACTACACGCCGGTGGATGCGTTCCCTGCTGGGGCCACGCCCGACGGCGTGTTCGGCCTGGCCGGAAACGCGGCCGAGTGGTGCGCGGATTTTTACAGCCACGAATATTATCACAAGGACTCGCCGCTCAATGACCCGACGGGTCCGTCCGAGCAGCACGAGCGGGGCGATCAGCGTCGCATCATCCGTGGCAGTTCCTTCGACTGGGACAGTTGGGGCGGCGACGCAGCGTATCGCATGCGCATCGGGCAACGCTCAAACCAGCACCCGCACATGGGCTTTCGCGTTGCCGCGCGGATCAAGCGAGCCGAAGGTGTGCCGGCTGCGGTTGATCCCGATGCGGAGCGCCGGCAAAAGCCCAGGGACCCGGGTGTGGATTCAGAGGAAGTGAAGGCAGCTTTGAAAGGGGCGGCGGCCAAGCAGTATCCCAAGGAGCTGACGATTGATTTGGGGAGCGGGCTGAAGATGGAGTTTGTCCTCATCCCCGCCGGCTCGTTCCTGATGGGCTCCCAGAACGGACCGCGAGACGAAAGACCAGTTCACAGAGTTGTGATTTCTCAACCTTTCTACATGGCCAAGTGCGAGCTGTCGCAAGGTCAGTGGGAAGCCGTCATGGGCAAGGACGAGCGTCTCACAGAGTTGACGAAATTGTGGGAAGGCAACCGCGACACGATAGCCCCGAACAAGGTCATGGTCGGTCTGAGTTGGAATGCGTGCCAGGACTTCATCGCCGCGCTGCAGAAGAAAGTAGCCGTCTCGCTCCGCGAGACGAAGCATCCGCTTTCGGAACGAGCGGGCCACCGTTTCGCACTACCCACCGAAGCACAGTGGGAATACGCCTGCCGGGCGGGAAGCACCACCGACTTCCACTTCGGCGACGACGTATCGATGCTGGGTGAGTATTCCTGGTTTGAAGGGAACATGATCTGGCCCGGAAAACACGGCAACGCTTCACGTGCCCATTACCCCGACGTTGGTCAAAAGAAGCCGAACCAGTGGGGACTCCATGACATGCACGGCGGAGTATGGGAATGGTGTCAGGACTGGTACGACCCGGATTACTACCTCCGGTCTCCGCCCGTCGACCCGGCCGGGAGTGAAACGGGTGGCTTCCGCGTGGTACGTGGCGGCTCGTGGTTCCGCTACGGCCAGTACGCCCGCAGCGCCTACCGTCGCTTCTTCCATCCGGAAGCAGATGGCGACTACGTGACCGCCTACATTCTCGACTTCGGCTGCCGCGTGGTGATCAATCTCGACGGGGAACGAGTTGATACGCAAGATAACGCTCAGCGCGGGATTAGCGCCGGTGTGATCAAGATCGCAGCGAAAGCGGACGGCAAGGTCAACTACACGAAGTTGGCCCGCAGCCTGGTGCGTTATCCCCGCAATCCGGTGCTCAAGATCGGCGATAAAGGCATGTGGGACGACCAGACGCTGGGTTGTTTTACGGTGCTCCACGACGGCGATCAGTTTTATTTCTACGGCGGCGGAACGCAGTTTGGCAAACCAAAGCGAATCGGAATGGCCACGTCCGAAGACGGCATCCACTGGACCAAATACAACCAGAACCCGCTCTTCCCCGGCGACATGCCCTATTGCATAAAGGTGGGCGATAAATTTTGCCTCTATCATCCTGGGGCGGATGACGCTGGCCGGCACGGTTTGCTGATGAGGACGTCGCGCGACGGTTTCAACTGGAGCGAACCACAGTTCGTTCTGGAAGGCAACATCTTGGACCCGAAAGTGGTCCGTGTCGCCGAAAACAAGTTTCACCTGTACTACTGCTCGGGCGGACGGATAACGAAAGACGGAAAGCAAGTGTGGGAATTCAAAGCCTACATCGCCACATCCGCGGACGGAATCCAGTGGAGCAAAGAACCGAATCCAGCCCTGCCGCTGGGCCCGCAAGGCAGTTGGGACGCCGCTTCCCACGCCGGCCCGGTTGTTCTGAAGCTCCAGGACGGGTTCCACATGTGGTACCTCGGCAGCGGCAGCTACAACGGAAAGACGGCGTGGCGAATCGGCCATGCCACGTCACCGGACGGGCTGAATTGGACTAAGTCAGGCACGGAGCCGGTCCTCGACATCGGCACGCCCGGTGCCTGGGATGGCGGCACGTTCATGTCGTTCGACATCATGCTCCGCGACGACAAATTCCTGTTCTGGTACGCCGCAGCACCCGGCGAGCACGGAGACGAGACGAAGATGACAATCCAGATTGGCCACGGGACCAGTCAGTGACCGGACCCCGCGCGTAGCACGGGCACTCTTGCCCGTGGCCTTTGCTGACGGGCAGGAGTGCCCGTCCTACTGAAGACTCTCCCATGCAACCGATTGGAGGTCACACCATGAACCGACTTGAAAACGTCCGAGTGCTCATGCTGATGGTCGCGGCAGTTGCTGGCAACACCTTGTTCGCGCAGACCCCGCCAAAGACCGTCGCGCTGGACCAAACGTACTTGCTCTCCGGCTCCGCCGACGGTTCGGCTATCAAAACCAACGTCGTCGAGCGGTCGGCCGTGAACCGCGAGCGGTTTGTGGACATCGCCGGCGTGCGGTTGTGGGTGGACAATGCCGAGTCGCTCGCGCGCATTCGGGCGCGCATCGCTGAGCCGTCGGCGGCTCGTCGCTGATGCGGTGGACGAAAAACTGCGCGAGACCGGAGTCCTGCCGGACTCGATCCCCGTGCGCGGTGATGAGGGCAAGAAGCTCGGCAACGAAGCGATGGTGCTGATCGCGACGGGCGAGTTCACTCGCACGGGCGAGTTCTGGGATTCCACCGGTGGCGGATTAGACGAGCGGCCTTCGCACGGCGACAAGTATCGCGTGCGCGTGTCGTCGTTCTACATCGACGAGTTCAAAGCGACGAACGAGGACTACTGCCGATTCCTCAACGACGGCAATGACGGATACTGGACGCCGTGGAACCCGCGCATCGCCCGCTCGGCAGTTTCGCCCAACGTGGGCAAGTTTGTGCCGGCAGACCGATCGCTCGCGAAGAACCCTATCGTGCTGGTGAACTGGTACCAGGCCAAGGGCTATGCGGCGTGGGTGGGCAAGCGGCTGCCGACGGAGGCCGAGTGGGAATTCGCCGCGGGCGGGACCGCGGGTCGCACGTACCCGTGGGGCAACGAGCCGCCGGATGAGACGCGTGCAGACTTTCCCGTCCAGTTCCGGCACACGGTGCCGGTCGATTGGTTTCCGAAGGGGGCCACGCCCGAGGGTGTGTTCCAGATGGCGGGGAACTCGGCCGAATGGTGTGCCGATTACTTCGATCCCGGCTACTACACCAAGGCTCCCTCCGGCGGCGTGCTGATCGACCCGAAAGGCCCCGATCAGGGCTACTTCCCCAACTCGTGGTACAAATTCCGCGTGACGTTCAAGGGCTGGTGCAAGGGGAATCGGGCCGACCTTTTCTCCTGCACAAAGCGACACGGCCGCGGACCGTTCGAGGACGCGGATGCGGGTATCAGTTTTCGCTGCGTGAAAATGGAGTAGCCCGCCGGTCAGCGGAGGCCCGTACCGGCCTGATGCGGAGGGCTGTGTCATGGTATGAGGGGACCGTGAATGGAGCAGGATTTCGGCGAGGCTGGCCGGGCCTGCTCCCGCCAGCCTGCCCCTACGCAGCCGACAGGCTGGCCGCGCCCGACCCGCCGCGGTTGATCGCCCGCCTCAATTTGTGAAGCCACGCCGACCGCTGTCACCAATCGTGACGACATTGTCGAAGGGAACTTGCGATGATCAAGTCTGCCCGACAACCTGCGAAAGCATCTCGAAGGCGAGTACCTGCAAGAGAAGCGAGGCATCGAAGGGGAAGTCCTGCTTGCCGAAGAGGAGTTGAAGCGGGCACGCGAGCGTGTGGTCTACCGCGCCCACCGTCGCCTGCGCGTCGTAGTTCACAGACGGATGCCGCCGCCGTTTGCGCAGGGCGTCAATGGCCTGATGGGTCGCAATCGTGTATGGGCAAACCGCGCGGCTTTGGCGCGAGAGGTGCAGCTTGTTGATCTTGCGCGGAAGTTGATCCGGACAGCACGCGAACCGCCCGTATCCGCACGCGGGCGCGCGATTCGATTGCTTTACCACAGAACTACGAGAAGGAGGGTCGAGCCATGACACCGAATTGGATCACTAACTTATTGGATCGGCACGGTGCGCATTACGAGCACTTGCACCGCCCCGAGGGGTTTTCGCCAGAATCGTTGGAAGCGGACGAACATGGGTTCAGACAATCGGCGGCTGAAGTCGTGATCGCCGTGGCCGATGGGCGACTGCTGGAGCTGGTGATGCCGGCGGACAGTTGGGCGGACCTGGACAAGGTTCATGAGCTGTTCGGCTACGGGGAAGTGCGGCTTGCAACCGCGGACGAGCTGCGCGAGCATTATCCGGGCTGCGAATCGGGGACCGTTCCGCCGCTGCGATTCCCGCCTGGCAGCGACGTGCTCATGGACAGTTGGGGCGATGTCAACAGCATGATCGTCTTCCTGGCCGGGAGCACGCACGAGGCGATCCGCATGCCGATTGACGAGTGGATGCAGGTCGTGAACCCACGCATTGGGTCGTTCAGCCAGCCGGTCGATGTGCTAGTGGGAGCTGGTCTGTAGTCGCCGCGATCTCCGCGGGGCGCCGTCACCCGCGTTCCAGCCGCGACTACACGGGCATCGAAACAGGAGAACCAGATCATGCCATACTACATGCCGCGCCAGGTGCACCGCGACCGTGTTAATCTCGTCGCGCGAGAGGATCGACAAACTCTGCGACATGACTCCCAAGTAGATCGCCGGCACACTCACCAGGTTCCATCCCGGCCGCGGGTCGCGCGGTTCATTAAACCGCGGCACGAATCGCTCTTTCGTCCACTCCACCATTTCCGCCAACGATTCGGCCCCGACCGAGTACCGCTGGCTCCTCGCCTCGCTCAACGCCCATACAGTCATTGTCCCGTGGTGACACGTCGCACACCCTCGCTCCTTCCGCCACTTCACGGCGTCCTTCTCCAGAAACTCCAAGGCTTCTTCAACCGCCTGCTGAGGCTTCCGCGTCGCAGCCGTCAGCTTGGGGGAGTCTCTTTCTCGGTCGTCAGTTTTCTTGAATTCTTGCGAGCCAGCTTGCGTTGCGCCACCAAACCCGACGCCAAGCACTGCCATCGCGAGCACGCTGATCGAGCGAGTGTACATCATGCGTGTCCCTTTTCTGAAAGCTCCATTGGCGAATCCAGCAAGTTGGTCCTGGCTGGTTAATCCTACGCTGTGCCCCGACGGGGCGCTGGCTCCCGTATGTGTTACCAGCGCCCCTTCAGGGCTTCATCAGTTTGGTCCACCTGAGACCTCATGAACCGGCATGCGTAGGTGCTCCCGCGATCCATGAGGTTCATTCGGGTGTTGCGAACAGGTGAGACTCGAATTTCGGGTTTACGGTCACGGCCGCGAACGGTCGTGGGTCGCCGGTCGGGCTGTCGTTGTAAGTGGTCGCGACGGCGAACGGGAGCTTGACCCCATCGACTTCGCGGAAGTCTGAGAATGTCCGGGTCACCTCGCCGATCGCCGAAGGGGCGCGGCCGTGATAGCGGATGCTCAGCACACGGCCGCTGGTCGCGTCAATGCCCAACGTGCTGTTCGCGCCGTTGAGGTGGATCACGAGCCACTCAACGTCCTGGTCGCCGACCTTGCCGCGACCGGCCGCTGCGGCTCGGAAGCCGGGCTGATTCCGCGCCCTTAGAAGTGCGATCGGATTGCGGTGAATCGCTTTGACGAACTCGCGACGAACGATTTCGTCCATCGGCCACGCACCGTCGATGTCGATGCGGAAACCCGCATCGCCGCGCACGAAGTCGGACGCCGAGCCGCTGTGCCAGATGTCGTCGAGCCGGAAGCGATCGGGAAAGATGATCCGCGTGAATGTCGCCTGCTCTTTGTCTTCGCCGTTAGCCTGATAGATTCGCACGCGTTTGAATTCGAGGCTCGTGATCGCGTCCACTTTGGCCGCGCCGCCGAAACCGAGAAGCGCCCGTTGGACGAGTTCCTTTCCTCGTTCGAGGTCCGCGTCCGAACCGGCCAGCGGAGGATCGTCGGATTCGATGTGTTTTGCCGGCGCCGACTTGAACCCGTTCATGCACTGGTCGGACGCAAAGATGTAAATCCGGCCGTCGTGGACCAGGAATCGGTCCGGGCTGCCGACGCCCGACAGCGGACCCATCCGGCCGCATCCGCCTCCGAGCTGGATCGCGTACCGATCCGGTTGCTTTTCGAAAGTAGCCTTGTTTTCCGCGTTCGCGAACAAATAGCGGTAGCGTCCACGCACGACCGAGATGCCGCTGTCGCCCGGCAACTCCTGGCCCTGAGTGAGCGCGACCGGGTCGAGCCCCTTCAGGCACGTGGTCGGCTCACCTGGTCTTTTGGTGGGTGCCGATTGAATGGCTCCTGCCACGGCACCGCCGATCATCACCGTCAAAACGACATTGAGGATCAACCTCATTGTTCACTCCTAGTTGAAGGAAACTCTTTCGTGGTTACTTCGCCCGCCGGCGCGCCGGCCCACGTGGCCGTGCCGATCGCAAAATACTTGTGGTCGAACGGCGGCTTCGTGCGGCTCGCGTACCACATGCGCCACGTACCGTCGGCGAGTCGCATGACCGACTGGCTCGTGACGTAGTGCGATTCCCAGTTGTTCTTCGGTTCGGGCCGAAACACGGGATTGGCAGGGTGCTTGTGCCACTTGAGTCCGTCCTGACTGACGGCAAAGCCGAGGGCCGTTTTTTGTGCAGGTCGCACGTCGCGCCAGTAGCTGCCGTACCACATCAAGTAGACACCGTCTTGTTGTACGACGGTTGGATAGAACAGCCGGTCCAATTCCCAAGGTTGGTCGAGTTCAAGCACCGGCGCGGGCGAGACCTTCCACGCGAGACCATCCGGGCTGACGGCGTGGCAGATCACCCACGGGTTCTGACCCACGCGTGTGAACCACATGCGATACTCGCCGCCGGCCTTCACTACCGTTGGCGAGTAAACATTGGAAAGCAGCGGCGCGGACGGCGACGACCAGCGGATACCGTCGTCGCTCGTGCATTCGTGGAGTGTGTGCAGGCCCTTGCCGTTGATGAAGTCCGTCGCGGCGAACCACATTCGCCACTTGCCGCCGTCGCGCAGGATCGCCGGCGTCAGCATCGAATGCTTGCCGTCGCCGAAACGAGCGACCGGATTGCCGCGAAATTTTTCGAAACTCCGCCCGTCGCGACCTAGCGCCAAACCGATCTCGAACACGCGGTCTTCAACTTTGCCGCGCGATCCACAATACCAAAGCCGAATCGCTTCGGCATCTCGGGCGACGAATGGTGCAAACATGTGCATATCATCAAACTCGCCCGTACTGCCCAACGAGAGAACCGGTCCGCCTTGATCGCGCACCCACGATTGCGGCTGCAGCCAATGTTGCAACTGTGCGGGCGTGTCGACGTCCTTGCTGGCAAAGATATCGCTTGCAAAGCAGCATACGCATGCAATCCACACCATACTCAAAAACAACGCTCTCATCTGATTCATCCTTCACCCTACGATTATGGATTGGACCGTTTGCCGCGGCCCCATCGGCGATCTTCTCTTGCCCATCAATTCGGCCATGAATCCGGCCGGTATTCTACCGCCAAGCGGTGTGAGAATCATGCGACCGATTCGGAAGTGCCCCAGAATTTGGAGCCACAAGCATTAGCGATTGATCCGCTCACTGACGGTTGCGGCTCAAACCGTTCAAGTTAGGACAATATCACCGATTCGAATCACGGAGGTTCGGCGACTTGAAAAACTGCACGTGAAGTCAGTTTTCAGCTTTGACGGGTTCCCTGCGATCAGTTTTTCGGTGAATTCGTTTCAAATCGCGGCGGCGGAAACGGGAGTGGCCGCATGAGTGCCTCGGCAATGTCGAAGGCCATTTCGCTGTAATGGATCGGGCCGCAGAGGTAGAGCCAGAGCGAGTTCAGGATGCTCGACGCCGTCAGGAGATTCGCCAACAGAAGTTGGGGAACGGAGGCTGCCAGCTCGATGCAATTTTGATCGGTGGGCAAGCGGTCGGCCGGATTCTGTATTTCGGCGTGGTACCGCGTGAGCGACGGGCTCGCGTCCTCGCCGTCGCGGCGGATGTAGATTTGGCAATTTCCGTACGTACCGCGACGAACCCTGCCGGATGAATCAGGGCCGATGCCGTCGTTGCCGCCGGAAATGAGAACCACGTCCTTCAGTTGACTTGCACAATGATCGCTCAAGAGTTTTCGTGTTGCGTGGTTGTCCACGGCAGGGATCACAATATCTCCTTCGTGCAAGATCTGTGAGATGTTTTCCGGCTTGACGAACTCTTCGACCGCGCTGATCGCGAGGCGAGTTTCTGTGAAATGCGGCATCAAATCGGCGCGGAGCACCGCGGCTTTGTTGCCGAAGTGGGAAAAAAACATGCGGGTCGTGTTCGATGGCTCGTACGAATCGCCATCGATCAGGACCATACGGATGTTTCGGTCCTTCGCCAGTGGGGCAAGGAATAGGGCACCGTAACGTGCCACGATGCTTCCCACGCCGCCAAGCCCGACGATTTTGATCGCCTGGCCATCGGCGATTTGTGGTTCGAGCACTTCATCGGGCCGAAACCGCGGCCGAGTTTCCGAAGGCATCGCTTGCGTGTTAGTTGTCGCGGGCTTCGTGATTCGTTTCATGGTTCACCTCGTTGGAATCATCTAGTTTTTGGGTCGGGGCTTCGTCCTGTGCTTTGGCCTGACCGTCCATGGGTTCAGTCACCGCATCTGCCTCGGTTGGTTTGGCCGGCTGAAGCGTGGGGACCTTGTAGCCGCCGTTCAGATGGTCATTGCCGTTCTTCTTCGCGGGATTCAAATAATTCGTGTTGCTGTAGCTCCATTGTTTGCTTGTCTCACCCTGCGGGGTTTGAACGTAGTTGCCGGCGTGGGTTGTCGTCTGGTTTTGGTAATGGCTGCCGAAACCCTTGACGCGGATTTTGTTCAGCCAGTCGGAGTCGAAGCTAGCTCGCCGGCGACGATAGCCGTCGAACACCTGGTCTGGCTCAAGGGTGAACCGGTTTCCATCGACCACGGCTTCAATGTGGAAGTCGGGCGGTTCGCGATGGATGCGGCCCACGACGATGTGCAGGCCGGCTCGATGTTTCTCATCGGTCTGATCGACGTGCGACGAATAGGCGGCCATGTCGACGTGGCTGTGGATGTCGCCGATGATCGACCAATCGG